>ERZ773183.1192-NODE-1192-length-23365-cov-3.366538_pt1 | contig 23365 bp, 19 predicted proteins | sample MGYA00580532_ERZ773183 | MGnify/ENA primary metagenome ERZ773183 (study PRJEB29015, sample SAMEA2737791) | human gut metagenome | biome: human gut; feature: human-associated habitat; material: faeces | place: China | collected 2012 ... | reverse complement strand
CGATCCCTGCAAACATATCTAAAAATCGAATTGCTTTTTCACATCACACTCCATTGCTCAAAATGTTCGATTTACTGCGCGTCAATCGGTAAGCATCCCCCCTTACGAGAAAAAATCCCCCGCAGGGCAGCTTCTCGCTGCTCTGCGGGGGAGGGTATTCGATTTATTCTTCGGCAGCGTCCCCGATGTCCTCGCTCACCATCTCGTCCTCGACGGCTTCCTCGCCGTACTCGGCCTCTGCTTCGTCCTCAGCGGCTTCCTCGCCGTATTCGGTCTCTGCTTCGTCCTCAGCGGCTTCCCCGGCGTACCCGGCCTCCAGCTCGTCTGTGGCGGTCGCACTGTTCCCTGTCTGCTGTGCAGGCAGCAGGCGGTTTCTGCGTTCCTTCATGGCCTCAGCGTTTCGCTCCAGCTCATCCTCGATGAGCCCGATAATGAATTGCTTCTGTGTCAGCCGCCGATGGTATACTTCCTCATACCATGCAAGGTACTCCTTGACCAGCTGGAAAAATTCTTCCGAGACCGCGAAGGCCAGTGTGCGTGTGTTCTCCATTGTGTTGTTCCGTCCTTTCTCATTTTCAAAATGTTCGTTGATGACTTGCTCCAGCGCGAAGGACATCGTCCATCCTCTGGCTTCCATTTCGCTGCGGAATCTGGCATGCAGCTCTGCCGGGATCTTCCCGCTTACGGTTTTCTGTTCCATGTGGCAGCCTCCTTGTATTTTTTCGCCTTTCCTCTGGCGGCAACACAAGCATATACGAAAGCTTCGGGGATAGCTATCACCAAGACCAATAACGTTTTGCCTCTATTTTTCGAACTTTACGTCACAACCAACAATGGCGGACCTGCATTGTTTCTGCTTTCTTTTTACAGCCCCGCCAAAAAGTCCAGCATCTGGCCGGGCACTGCTTTTTCTTCCGCTGACGGCTGAATTTGAATTCCCCGCATTTCTTCTTTCAGCACGCGCCGCAATGTCTGTTCCAGCACATCCTGTTCTATGCTCTGCAAAAGGGCACGCGCTACAAAGGCTGTCCTTTGACCCTCCGGCACAGCCTGCAGGATCTCCCACGCCTTTCGCTGTTCCGCGTCCTCGAGACGTGGCCGGAAAGAAAAGCAGGGCCTCTTTTTCACGCTTGCCCCCGAACGTTCATCTGTTCCGCAAGGCGCTCAAAACCGGCTGCGTTGATCCGGCTGTCGTGCAGCGGGATCATCCGGCACAAGCGGTCGCCTTCCCGGACATATCGCGTCACCACGCTGGCTCCGCCGCCCAGCATCACCACTGGCATCGCCTTGAGGTCAAACCCGGCCTCCATTGCCGCAGACAGCAAATGTTCCGTGTACGTGCGACCCTGCTGCCGAATCACCTCTCGTACTTTCTCATCCAGTGCACAGGGCAGTCCACTCAATACGCGCTCGATCTGCGCGTCCGTGACCGACAGCCCCATGGTGCGGCGCACCTGTTCTCTCGCACCATCCAGACACCGGATCATGCCCCATTCCAGACTGCGGCAGGTATCTGCGTTGGGCACAGCGTTATCAAGCCGCATCAGATCCACCGTCCAGCCGCCGATGTCCATAAGCAGGACAGACGGTTCCCCTGTAATGAGTTCTGGACGTAGAGCAAGCGCCGAATAGCCCTGCGGGAACAGCTTCACGTCCGTGACTGTCACCTCATACGGCACATCTTCATACCGATATTTCACCGGCTGGGAAGAACGGCGCAGATATTTTTCAAAGGCTCCTTTTTCACGTCCAAAGCCGGTCAAGGGCAGTCCTGCTGCCAGTGTTACCGAACATTGTCCCTTCATCCGGCGCTGCCGCAATTCTTTGGCGATGGCTGCAAGCGTCAGCAGATAGTAATTCTCGCTGGCGGTCTTATCCCTCTGCAGAGGCTGCCGTCCCGTCCCGCACACATACCATCGGCCCTCGTATTCCAGCACATCCTGTCGGGTGTAGGGTTCATGGTCATACGCGGTGATCCCAGTTGGGAACACACAATGCCGCGTTTTTATGGCGTAGTAGCCATGGTCGATTCCAATGATCGTCTGGTCGATTTTTCTCTCTCCTCTCTTCAGCCTGGTGGAAAACGTCCCTTTTCTTTTCCCCAGCCGGTAATATACCCGGGGTGGGGGTATGGGGGAGGGGTGAAACGCAGTGCGCCCCGGTTTCCCGGGGCGCTGTTTCAAACCTCCGCCTGCAAAAGGGTACACTTCCCCCTGGGCATGTAACCTGTAAAAAAATAGCCCCAGCTGCAGCTGGGGCCTGTTCTCTCTATGTGATCGCTGCCCGGTGCACACAGGCAGTAGAAATATCGTTTTTTATGTATCCTGTAGAAAGCAATTCGCCATAAATAAACATATCTTCAAGGCTAATTATTCAGAGGTTCCTTAGTTCATGCTTTTGCCTCTTTGCTTTTCATGTTCACTCACCTCATTTCCACAAGCAAACATCTATATGCCATTTGGCGGAAAAATTATTTGAACTTATAGCCGCTGAAAATGGCTTTGCAAGAAAATCACTTATCGTTTTGAGTACAGTTCCATAGTTATCTGTCTTTGTATCAATCTTTCGGCAAAATGCTTTCCATTTCTTTTGCATAGCTTCATCACCGTCAAAAGCCATTACCTGCTCAAACTGTTCAACGGTGAAAGCGTGTCTGCGGTTCTCAAAAGTCTTTCTCAGTGCCTCTGTCAGCGTAGCGCCGTTAAAGTCAAACTTGTTGGCAAGATAGTAGATGTCGTAGTAGTCCTTCATTCGACTGGAGAATTCCATCAGACTGAGGATTGCATCTATCTTCTCGGCAATTGTTGTTTCAAGGGAGTAAGTGTTTATGGTAGGGGCAGAAAAGTCATCAAGCTGTGTGGGGATCTGGCGTTTTTCCTGCTTTGGTACAATCACATCACCCACACCGAAGTCAATGCCAAAAGGCGTCTTTGTGTTTTTAATTCGTGCCACAACAGAAGCGCCGATGCCGGCATATTTTTTTGCGACGGCTATAGGTTCAATGCTCTTAATCTCAAAAGTAATAAAATCGTTGCCGGTGGGCGTTGCAATGATTTCTTCCAATACAGGCTTTAACTGCTCAGGGGTATTGGGCACTTTCCGAAGGAGAAAATCCACATCCACCGTTACCCGACTGTCAAAGTCGGTAACAGAATAGATGAACAGACCTCCTTTTAACACAAGATTTTCTGCGTATTTGGAATTTTCCAAACGACGAAGGAATTCTTCCTGGCAGAAGAGCTGCAGGCAAAGCTGATAGCTTCTTCCGGCCTCTTTTGCCTTGTTTTTGAGCCGTGCAAGCACGGATGCTGCAATATCAGCCATTTAGTAGTACCTCCATCAGTTCTGTGACCTTTTTGTATACCTTGAGTTTCTTGGCATAAACAGAAAGGTTTTGAAGATTCTTCTTTGTGTCATTTGCATAGGCATTAAGAGCCTTATTAAAAAGCTCGTTGTCCAGTCTTGAGCGATATTTGAAGCAATCGCAAATCGTGCGCTCACGGTCATATACAGGAAGTGTAACACCGTTAAAATTGTCTGTCGTTTTACCCAGCTCGTAAAGCTCTGGCTGAACATAATGGGTCTGTAGAGCAAGAACATCCAGTTCCAGCTTTGTTCTTGACATAGATCGGGGAACAACTATTGACCACTTGCGAGGTGCAAAGTCACTATATCCGTAATGGAAAAGAGCGGATTCAACACATACGATTCCTTGCGGAATGAGCGTTGCAAGTAGTTGTTCCTCAGAAGAAGTATCCTGCCCGGCAAGCTGATAGTAGCCGTGGCGCACACGGTCAAGATACCCTGCATTACACATATTCACTACATCCACCGCACGCATTCCCGCTGCCACAAAATCAGCAGATTTGGCGATACCGCCTTTGTCTATGATAACTTCTTTTGCAAGTTCACGGATGTCCACTCATTCACCTACTTTTTCTTATAAAATTCAAACACATAAATATTTCGTTGTGCTCGGAATTATTATAACGCAACTTTTTGAAAATTGCAATAAATTTTGAGCACAAGTATTTTTAGTTGTGTTTGAATTTTAAGTATGGCCGGTTTGCCAGAACGATAAAATCAGCTTTGTATCTATACTTCTTCTGTAAATATTGATAAAACGGTATTTCTACGCTATTTGAATAGACGCAGACACCTACGCAAGCTTTTGCTTGACACGGTGGCTGCTTTTTTCATCTCAAATTTGGTTTTCTCGGTCCTCTTGGTTTGGAGTTTGGTCGCTTGATTACGCCATTTTGGAAGTGAGTATCCTCAAATTTTTCGAAATAAACAAATAATCCGAACCCATCTCCAATAAGGAAGATGGGGTTCGGATTATATTGGTTTGGTGCGGATGAAGGGAGTTGAACACACATGAAGTAGCTTTCACTAAAACCTCAACACTACAATGTATAACATCAATATCTCCAGTGTGTCACTATCATTCGCATAATTACGTTCTTGATATAATATTTTAAGCGATTGCAGTCATTTTTATGGGTTTGGTTGGTCCCACCTGGCCGGAGCAGGCCCTGCGGGCCAACATCCACGCTCAGATCAGCCTGGCGCTGAACCGCGTATATACTGAATGGTACCGCAGCAAAGGCTACAATTTTCAAATCACCAGCTCCACCAGCTACGACCAGTACTACGTCCATGGCCGCAACATCTTCGAGGTGATGAGCCGCATTACCGACGACATCTTCAACACCTACGTACGCCGCATCGGTACCATCGACCCCTATTACACCGAGTACTGCGACGGCAAAACCGTATCCTGCCCCGGCATGAAGCAATGGGGCACCGTCACGCTGGCCAATCAGGGACGCAACGCGCTGTCCATCCTGCAATATTACTACGGCAACAACATTGAAATCGTACGCACCAACAACATTCAGGCCATTCCCGAAAGCTATCCCGGCACACCGCTGCGCCTGGGCAGCACAGGAAATGCCGTGCGCACCATTCAGCGCCAGCTCAACCGCATCGCCCGCAACTACCCCTTCTTCGGCACTCTCGAGGTGGACGGCGTGTTTGGCGCCTCTACCGAGGCTGTGGTAAAAAAATTTCAAAAGCAGTTCAGCCTTGCCCAAGACGGGGTTGTCGGCCGGGATACCTGGTACAAGATCAGCTATATTTACGTAGCGGTCAAAAAGCTTGCGGAGCTTTCCAGCGAAGGCGAGGCCGCCACCGGCAACCTTGTAGCCGGCCAATGGCCCGGCACCCTGCTGCGTGTGGGCAGCCGCGGCGACGATGTGGAACAGATCCAGTTCTGGCTCAACGCCGTGGCCGAATTTGTGGACACCATTCCCACCGTCACGGTGGACGGCATCTTCGGCCAGGCCACGGACCGGGCCGTGCGCGCCTTCCAGCAGCATTTCGGCCTGACGGTGGACGGCATCGTGGGACAGGCGACCTGGAACAGCATCTACAACGAATACAGCTCTATCCAGACAGATATCGCCCCGCCCAACGTCGATACTCCGGGCCAGTTCCCCGGCACCACGCTCGCTGTAGGCAGCCGCGGCAACGACGTCAAGCAAATGCAGTTTTATCTGCGCATCATCTCCAACTCCAACAGCGCCATCCCGGCCATCACGGCGGACGGCATCTTCGGCTCCGCCACCGAGCGTGCCGTGCGCGCTTTCCAGCAATTCTACGGGCTTACCGTGGACGGTCTGGTGGGCAAGCTGACCTGGAACAAGATCTACGAGGTGTACACAGGCATCATCAACGGCCTGCTGGCGCCCACCGAACGCCCGGGCACTTACCCCGGTGCGCCTCTGCGTATCGGCTCTACGGGACGGGCGGTCAAGGAAGTGCAGTATTACCTGTACCTGATGAGCGCCTACTACACGGAAATTCCCGTCATCGCCTTTGACGGCATTTACGGCACCGCAACGGCGGAAGCCGTGCGGGCCTATCAGCGCCTGTTCGGCCTGGCGGTGGACGGCGTCGTCGGCCCCGCCACCTGGAACAGCATTTACAACCAGTTCTCCACGCTGCGCAACGTGGACGGCCCGGTGAACCGCTTCCGTGTGTTTGCATACCCGGGCTATGACCTTCAGGAGGGCATGAGCGGCAGTATGGTGCAGTTCGTTCAGTTCATGCTGGCGTACATCGGCTCGTTCTACGACACCATCTCCCCCATCACCGTGCTTGACGGCGAATTTGGCCCCGAAACCAAGGACGCCGTGGAGAGCTTCCAGCGGGAGTTCGCCTTCGCCATCACGGGCATTGTGGATGAACCCACCTGGGCGGCGCTCGTCATCACTTACCTGAGCCTTGCCTCCGACGAAGGCGAAAACGATCTGCCGGAGGGTGAATACCCTGGCTTCGTGCTGGCAATCGGCAGCGCCGGGCCAAGCGTCCGCCGCCTGCAGCGCTACATGAACGGCATCGCCTCCCGCTTCTGCGTGGCCTGGTTCGTGCCCGAAAGCGGTATTTTCGACGAGATTACGCTCAATGCCGTGAAGGAATTCCAGGAGGGCTTCGGCCTGCCTGTGACGGGCCTTGTGGACCGCGCCACCTGGGACGCCATTTACAATTACTACATCATGGAGGAGGAATAGGGCCATGGCCAAGGTCATCGTATACGACGAGTACACCAATCGTCTGTTCACCTATAACCTGTCTGAAAACGACCCGATGCCCTACGCCTACGGCAACACGATGCGCGTGCGCGAGTTCCGCGGCTCATCCAACAGCCCTACGCTTTGGACGACGACGCGCGCCATGGAGGCATGGAACCTTACGCGGCGGCGTTACGGTAAGGGCATTTACATCGGCTATGCGTTCAAGCGCATCTGGGAAGGCGGCCACGGAACGGCCAGCCAGCACTACGCGGGCGTGAGCTTCGACGTGGGGCAGAACGTTTCGTATTCCCAGCGCGTGGCCATCCGCAACGCGGCTGTGGCAACCGGCGCCTGGGGCTATGTGGAGCCCATCTCCATGACGCCGACCTGGGTGCATTTCGACCGCCGCTACGGTACTCCCGCGTGCAGCGGCACCACGGCGGGCTACCCCACCGTGCGGCGCGGCAGCCGCAGCACCTATGTGCTGATCCTGCAGGATGCCCTCAATGCGCTTGGCTACACCAACCGCCCGCTGGACGGCATCTTCGGCGGCGGCACGGAAAACGCGGTGCGTGCGTTCCAGCGCGCCGTGAGCCTGACGGCGGACGGCATCTGCGGCTGCAACACCTGGAAAAAGCTGACGGCGGCCAGCGTGGGCATCGGCCGCACCCGCACAGTCATCGACTGAGCCGCAGAACAAAGATCCCCGGTTTTGGCAATGCCAAAACCGGGGATTTCCTCAATACTGCCAGGAATTGAATTCAAACGCATTGGGGCATTTTTCGCCCTGGTCCTCACTTTCCAGCAGCGCCTTGTATTTTTCATAGATCTCCGCCGCGCCCTCGGTTTCGTAATAGGGCTCCACGCGGCTGGCCTCCGTCAGGAAGTGGTACACGTCGCGGCCCATCTCGCGGCCGCGGCGGGTATGCATGTCCAGCGCGTAATCCGGCACTTCAAACTTTGTCCCCACTTCAAACTCGTGGTTCAGCAGATTTTTCACATGGTCGCTGGAGCGCTCTTTCTTCTGGCGGCACAGGTAACGGATGGCATGCACGAAGAACATGGGCCTGTCGCCGTCGTTGTAGGGGAATTCCTGGCGCATTTTGAACAGCGTGTACACCAGGTTGGGGGCATCCGGATTGCCGAAGCCGATATCCTCCACGCTGATGCACAGCAGGCGGCGCCACAGCTTTTCCTCAAACTGGGGGCTGGTGATGTACATTTCATAGGCCGCGTGCAGCGCGTCCTCTTCCTTACCCCTGCGGATGGCCTTTTGCAGCATGGCTACCATTTCGTCGCCGGCATAGCCGTTGCGGGTGGTGATCTCCGCCCAGGGATCGTAAGACATAAATTCGCTCATGGTCAATACCTCCGTTTATTCCTTTGTTGCGCCCGCCGAAAGCCCTTCCGTGATCTGCTTGTGGAAAATCAGGTACAGCACTACGGTGGGGATGAGTACTACGATGATGGCGGCTGCCAGCGTGGGCCAGGAGCCCTGCTGCGCACCCGCGTAATTCATCAAAAATGTGGTCAGTGTTTTGAGCTTTGTTTTCGGCATATACAGGTACGGCACGTACATGTCGTTGACGATGTTGACGATCTTCAAAATGACGACCGTGGCCGTTGCCGGGGCCAGAAGCGGAAAAATGATGCTGTAAAAAATGCGGAAATAGCCGCATCCGTCGATGAGCGCGCTCTCGTCCAGCGCTTTGGGTATCTTGCTGACGAACTGCATGTACAGGTACAGCTGCATCAGGTCGGACGCCACATAGATGATGATGGGCGCGCCCAGCGTGTTGTACAGTCCCATGCTCTGGATGACCTTGAAGCGGGCGATCTCGACCACAAAGGTGGGCACCAGCATGCCCAGGTAAAAGCAGCCCATCACCAGCCTGCGGAAGCGGAACTCAAAGCGCTGCAGGCAATAAGCTGTAACGGACCCCAGCAGCACGTTGAAGAAAATACTCACCACCAAAATCACGGCGGTGTTTTTCACTGCCACGGGCAGCAGCTTCGCGCCCAGCACCTCGGCATAGTTGTCCCAGTTCCACGCACCGGGAGCGGGCGGCAGGATGGGTGAGGTGGAGGCGAGCTGGGCCTGTGTTTTCACCGATGTGAACAGCGTGACCAGCAATGGGCCGACAACCACGGCAACCACCGCGGCGCTCACAAGATATTTCACGCACAGGAACAGCGCGCGTTTGCATTTGTCCCGGTTCATCACGCCGCCTCCTCCTGGTTGAACACTTTTTTCAGCACCACGTTCTGGAACACATACACCAGAATGACGATGGCCATGATGGCCACGGCCATGGTGGCGGCCATGCCGAAGCTGTTGTACTTGAACGCGGTGTCGATGGTGTACAGCGTAAAGGTGGACGAGGCGTAGCCCGGCCCGCCGTTCGTCATGATGAACGGGATATCGAAGCACTGCAGCGTGCCGCGGATGCAGTCGAACATCACGAAGCTGAACACCAGCCAGATGTTGGGCAGCTGGATGCGCCAGAGCTGGTGCCACGCATTGGCGCCGTCGATACGGGCTGCCTCCATCATCTCGGTGGGAATGGACGTCAGGCCCGTGGAAAACAGCACGATGTGGTATCCGCTGAACCGCCAGGCGGACACCGCCGCCAGCACGAAATTGACAATTGCAGGGTCGCTGAGCCACTTGCAGATCCAGCCGGAAAGCCCCAGCCCCGTCAGGATCTGGTTGAACGCGCCGTTCACCGGGGAGAAGAAATAGGAAAACGCATAGGACATTCCCACGCCGTTGATGATAAACGGAAGAAACGCGATGGTCTTTACCAGCTTTGCGCCCTTAAAGCCGCTGTTCAGCATCACGGCGATTCCAAGCTCGATGGGGATCATCACCATGTGCACGGCCAAATAGATAAAGTTGTTGCGCAGGGAAAGCCACAGGTCCGGAGACTTTGTGAACATTTCGATGTAATTGCGTATCCCGTTGAACGGCCGCTCCGGCGAAACGCCGTCCCAGCTTGTAAAGCTCATGGCCACCAAATCCACAGAAGGGTAGACCACGAATATCAACAGCAGGATCACCGGCACCACGAGCGACAAAATAATAAAGCGGTTCCGGCTTTTGTGGATGGACTTCATACAGCTGCCCTCCTGAACGATTTTGGTTGCTCAAAAGCCCGCAAAAAGCGGCCGGGGCCCGAAGGCCCCGGATGAAAGCGGCTGTGCGCCGCCTTTCTGCTTACGGATGCGCTGCCGGGGAGCTTATTTCATCCCCAGTTTCTCGCGCGCGGCGGACCAGTCGGCGTTGAGCTGGGCGAAGGTTGCTTCCAAATCAAAGCCGTCGGTCAGCATCGAGGTGCCCACCTTGTTGTAGTCGAACTTGCACTCGTTGACGATGGCGGTGTAATCGTCGCCGCCGCCTACGTAGTTCACCAGATTGATTGTTTCGCCTTCTTCATCGGCATAAGCCATAAAGTGGTCCTTTTCCTTCGGCGCAGTGGACATGGTGCTTTCGCAGGAAAGCTTCTGGACATAGTCGGGATAGAAATCATTGAAATAGAATTCCAGGAACGCTTTGGCAAGCTCCTGATTTTCAGAGGTATTGGTAACGCCCATGTAGAAATCGCCCAAAATGACGCGGTTGATGCTACCGTCCTCTTTGCTGTACGGCAGATAGAACGATTTCAGCTCTGTCAAATCCACACCGCTGGCCTTAATTTTGGCAAGACCCATGGAGTTGTCGATCATCAGACCTGCCTGTTTATTCAGGAACAGGCTCAGTGCCTGGTCATAGCCAAGGCCAAGAGGGTCGGCGCCCAGCACGCCCTTCTGGAACAAATCATACACCATCGTGTAAGCCTCGCGAATGGGTTCGCCTTCAGCGAACGGCTCATCCACTGTGGCCATATAGTCCCAATACAAGCCGTTGCCGGACACGCTGGCCGGGGAATTCTCCATGAAAGGATATACGGGCCAGCTATCCTTTGCACCCATGGCTATGGCCATAAAGTCAGGGTCAGAGGCGCCGTAGTGGTTTTGCAGCGTCTCACAGGCGGTTACAAATTCCTCCCATGTATGAGGCACGCTCACATCTGCACCCTCAAACACGTCGGCCCAATAATAAACATAGTCACCCGCCAGCTTTTCCGGAATACCGATGATACGACCGTCCGCTTTTACATCCTCGGCAAGCAGGTTGTTCGCCGCCGCTTTGGTGTCGCTCAAATCCACCATATAATCCTTGAACACAGGGAAAAAGCGGGTCTGAAGATACATAAGATCCGGCAGCTCACCAGCAGACGCGCGAATCTTCATCTGGTTGAAATACTCGTCGTCGTCCTTGAACTCCTCGATCTCAATGTTCACGTTGGGGTACAGCTCCTGAAAACGCCCCTCCAAGTCGAGCTCATCGTACAGATCCATAGCCTCGTTGTCCCAGGTGGCAAAGGTGAGCGTCGCTTTGATGTTTGGGTCCAGCGCGCCCGCGTCGGAGGCGCTGGTGCCCGCAGCGGCGCTGCCGGAAGCGGAAGCGGCGGCGGAAGAGCTGCCCGCGCCGCCGCAGCCCGCCAGCAGCATGGCGGCCATGCACACGCACAGAGCCAGTGCCAAAACTTTTTTCATCATGATTTTCCTCCTTTAAGCTGTGCCGCGGCGGCAAGGCGCCCGCCGTGCCGCCGCGCACTCTGTAAAACGTACTATGAGCATAACACAAAAACTCCGCGCCTTGAAATGACACGGAGTTTGTTTTATTGATGTTTTTTTACATTTTCCTTCCGGTATTGCAGCGGCGTCTGCCCCGTCGCCCGTTTGAACGTACGCAGAAAATGCTCCACGCTGTTGTAGCCCACCGCGTCGCAGACCTCGTACATGCGCATATTGGTTTTCTCCAGCAGCTCCCGCGCGGCGGCAATGCGCAGGCCCGTGAGGTAGTCAGAATAGGATACGTCGAACCGCTTTTTGAACAGCGTGCAGAAATATTTTTCATTGTAGCCGCTACGCTGCGCCACCTCGCCCAGCGTCAGGTCCGCGCGCATGTAGCTGTCGTCCAGAAAACGCTTGGCCCGCAGGACGGGGTCCGGGAACTGCTGGTCGTAGTTGGATTCAAAATATTCCATGATGCGCCGCAGCACCGAGGTGAAATAGATCACCAGGTCCCGCTGGGTCTCGATGGCGCGCAGCCTTTGGTACAGGCGGTGGTCCAGCCCCAGCTTGTAGGCGACCTGCATATCGTAAAAGCCCATCTCATAATACAAATTGTACAGGTACAGCAGCGCCAGAGACTGGCCCTGCTCCAGCGGCAGGTCCTGCATATAGCCCACCAGCTCGTTCTTATACTGCTCCACCTGCGCGAAATCGGCCTCCATCACGGCACGGATAAAGGGCATGCAGCTTTTTGCCTGGCGCAGCGCCGTCACGGGGTCGAATTGCGGATAATAGCTTTCGTCATAGATACGCCCCGGACCCAGCACATAGCGCAGGGTGGTGTTGGTCTCGGCCTGCTCCAGCACCGTGTAAAACGACGTCTCCGGCTCGGCATGGGGCGCGGCCATGCCCACCGTACAGGAAATATTCATGTAATTCTTCCATGCGCGCTGCACCTGCGCCAGAAAGGTGCGGGCCTTTTCCACCGTACGGCCGGGCTGTGCCAGAGAATAAAACAAAAAGTGGCGCGACATGTCAAAGGAATAAAAACCGTCGGTGGAGCGGAACTGCGGCATCTGCATCACCAGCTTTGTCAGGGGCTGGGTCAGCGTAGCATTCACGTCCGTGCCCAGACGCGCCATCTCCCGGTATATTTCATCCAGAAAGAAGCAGGCCACAACATAGCCCTGCTCCAGCCCTGGCAGTTCCCCCGGCAGCGCGTTGTGGAAAATCACGTCCTGCAAAATGGCATTGGTATCACGCAGCGGCGCCGCGCCTGGGGCGGGTGCCGGCGCATCGCCGCCGGCACACAGTGCCGCCCGTGCCTCGCGTACCAGCTCCAGCATGCGGGCGGGAACGATCTCCTGCTTGAGCACATAGTCCGCCGCCCCTTTTTTGAACGCCTGCTTCACCAGAGGGAATTCATCGAAAGCGCTGAGCACTACGATGTGGGGCGCAAGGCCCAGGGCATGCACGCCGTCGATGAATTCCAGCCCGCTGCAGACGGGCATTTTGATATCTGTGAACACAAGGTCCGCCGGACACCGCTCCATAGCCTCCAACGCGGCCTGTCCATTGGCGTAGCAGCCCGCAAGCTGAAAGCCCTCGGCCGCCCAGTCCACCATTTTTTCCAGCGTGGCCCGCACCAGGATCTCGTCGTCCACGATTATTGCGCGCAGCATGGCAAGCCTCCTTCCCGCCCGCTCCCAGCGGGCAGCGTGATCGAAATACAGGTGCCGCGGCCCGGCGCGCTGTCCACCCACAGGCCGTAAGGCGCACCGTATTGCAGCAGGATGCGCCGCTGCACGTTCGCCAAACCGATGGATGAGCCGGCTTTTCCCTCACCGGGGCCGGACAGGCACGCGGCCAGCCGCTCCGGGTCCATCCCTACACCGTTGTCGCAGACGCTCAGGTACAAAACGCCGTCCTCCGTGCGCCCGGACAGGCTGACCTCGCCGTCCTCGCAGCCCTCCAGGCCGTGGAGCAGGGCGTTTTCCACCAGAGGCTGCAGCAGCAGCTTGGGCAAACGGCACGCCAGGCTCTCGGGGCTGAAAGCGCACCGGAAGCTGAAGCTGCCGGAATACCGCACCTCCATGATATGGATATACGCTTCCAGTATTTTCGCCTCGTCCGCCAGCGTATAGCGCTCTGCGGGAGTCCGCAGCATACAGCGCAGAATCTCCATCAGGTCCGCCGCCATGTCACGGATGGAATCAAAGCGCGCAAGATCCGCCATAAAACGGATGGTATTGACGGTATTCAGCAGAAAATGAGGGTTGATCTCACTTTGCAGGGCCTTCAGCTCCTCGGCATAGCGCTGCTCCTCCCGCAGGCGGTTCTCCTCGATCAGGGCCTGCATTCTGTCACCGGTATCGTTATAGCGCTGCAGGAGCTGGCGCATCTCAAGGTGGCCCTCGGGCGGCAGCTTATGGGTGAAATCTCCCTGCTGCAGACGCTCCATGCCCTCGTTCAGATGCTGCACCGGCAGCACGATGCGCCGCAGAAACAGCACCGAAAACAGCGCGTACGAGCCCAGCATCGCGGCCACCGCTCCGGCGCACAGCCACAGCGTCCGTTCGTAGCCCGCCATCAGCTTCCGGTTGTCCACCAGCGACACCACGGTGAGGCCTGTGTTGCGCACCTGTGTGGCGATGCCCCAATCCATTCCGCCGCCGGGAACGCCCTCCGGCCCCAGGAAACGCTCTACGGCCGGCGCCAGCGCCTCGTCCCCGGCCAGGAACGCCCCATCCAGAGCCAGCGCCATCCGCACCGCGCCCGCTTCACTGTTGTAGCTTTCCAACATCTCCTCCGCGTCCGTCTCAAAATAAAGGCATGCCACTTCCAGCGCGCTCCCACCATATCCCGGCTCCACCTGGAGCGCCGCCGTCAGCAGCAGATCTCCGCGCCGGTTTTTGCCGGAGAGCAGCGTTCCCGGCTCCGCCACACCCACACAGACCTCCCCCGGCCTCTGCCGGGCGGCGCGGTACCACGCGGCTTCCTTCACCCGGTTCTGCGGCACGGCCAGGCCTGTATACAGCTGATAGGACGTACCGTCCGTCAGATACAGGTGCAGCGCCTCCAGGCGGCGGCCCGTCAGGCGGTAATAATCAAAAATGCTCTCCAGCCGGGCGGCCGTTTCATACCGGCGGCTGGACGACGCGGGCAGCTCGTCCACCAGAGCAAGGCCCTCGCTGTCTTCTGAAAGAAGGAAATGCGCCAGCTGCAGCGAAGCCTGCCGCACGTCCTGTGTGAGCGCGGAAGACACCGCCTCCTGCCGCATTTGCACCATTTCCCGTGCGTCGGCCAGCAGCTTGCGGTACAGCAGGGCCGAGCCGGCGGCAGCCACCGCCACCAGCGGCAGCACGATCAGCAGACAGAATGAACGGTAAAACGTGCGGCGCACGCTCGCCTTTTTTCTCATAAAATTCCTCCCGCGCGGCGCTGTGCCGCTGTGGCCGCGGCGCTCTGCGCCGAAGCGGCTCGTCTTTCCCGGCTTTGCTTCGCAAAGCCGGGAAACCCTCCTGTGGCCCCCCGGATCACGCTCTTAAAATCCCGAGCGGCCCGGCTGCACATAAAAGCGGCGGCACTGCCGCTGTTTAGACCGCCCGCAGAGTCCAAAAACAGGCGCGGGCTGTTTTTTATTGCTCTGCAATAAAAAGCTTATCTTGATAGCCGCGGGCCGGGGACAGCCCGCAGGATCTGAAAAACAATCTTCGGCTATTTTTTATTGATTATAGAGACGGAAATCGCCTTATAACTTCCTGCAAATGTTTATTGAAGCGAGAAAAACGCCTGTATTTTCATATCGTCGTATAAGTTGGTTTTGCAGGCTCGAGCCACCATTTTAGCACCACAAATAAGACAATACACATAAGTACTGTTTGGAATTGTACTTATTTTTCGTCAATTCTCTCAATCTTAAATATTACAGGCCTTGTTCCATCTGAGCAACAAGCTATCATTGTATTCTCTTCTTTCATCCAATCTTTCATAATCGAGCCACCCTGCAGCCCTGTGTAGATGTATCTTGAAATTGCATCCCAGGCTTCTGAACAATGTGGCATTTTGGGTCCGCCGGCCACTGTATCAGGATCCGACGTTGTTTTCGTTAAGGTATTCAACCCCATATGCCAAAAATCATCTCTTTCATCATTACGATAAAAAACAAATTCATCGCCAACATTATAGCAAGGGCAAGAACCCGAATCAGGGTCCGCGCAATACTGTTGCTGCAATTCTGGATATAGCTTTTTATCTATTACCGTTACTTTCACTTTATGTTTCATAATACATCGATCCTTTACAACTTCATGTTCGTTAATTTGTTCGATCGGGTCAGACCATACATATACAAGTTCCCCTCTCCTTTTTCCATTTATATGGATGGTTCTCCCTTATATTTGTCCGTATCGTTTTATTTCTCTATGGGAAATTCGAGCGCCATCTGGGCGCCAAAGTGTCAAAAATTGTTCTTATTTAAAGCACCTTGAGGGGCACAAACTTATAGTGTTTGCAAGGCCTTTCACCGCTCAAAGCTTTTGGACAGCCTAAAAACGACCTGCGGTTATTTTACCATATCCCGCGGCCGCCGCAAAAGCCCGGCTGAAAAAACTCTGCGGGCACGCCGCCCGAAGCCCAGGCCGCCGTTCCGCTATAAAAAGCTGAGCTGTCCGCTGCCGTAGCCCTGCTGATACGCTGCCACAATATCCTGCATGCCGTACAAAAGGCCCGTTGCGCGGCATTCTCCCGTAAACGCCTGCCACAGCTCCCGCGCCCGCGGGCTGCGGCATTCATACTGTGTGCCGAACTGCCGCACATACCGCGCCCGCAGCCCTCCGCCGGGGAACAGCTCGTCCAGCCTGTCCAGAAAATAGGCCCGCTGGTTCTGGCGCAGCGTCACACCGAAGGCCGGATATACAAAGCGCGCCCCTGCGTTGTACGCCGCCCGCACCAGCCTGCGCACCCCGTCCGGCGTATCCTCCAGGAAAGGTAGGACGGGCATCAGCAGAATGCCTGTAAAAATGCCCTGCCCCGCCAGCTTCTCCACAGCCGCCAGCCGCGCCGAGGACGAAGGCGCGCGCGGCTCCAGCTTCGCGGCCAGCGCATCGTCGCAGGTCGTCACCGTTATCTTGCACAGCACCGGCGAATGGGACGCGATCTCCCGCAGGATATCCGCGTCCCGGGTGATGAGCGTCCCTTTTGTGGCGACGGCCGCGCCGAAGCCGTAAGCATCCAACAGCTCCAGCGCGTGGCGCGTCAGCTGCAGCTCCTTTTCAAACGGATTGTAAGGGTCGCTCATGGAGCCTGTGGTCACCACGCCGCTCTGCGTCTTGGAGCGAAGGTCGTTCCGTATGACGGCCAGCGCGTCCGATTTTACGCGCACGGTATCAAAATCCTGCACGCCGTAACACTCGCTGCGGCTGTCGCAGTAAATACAGCCGTGGCTGCAGCCCCTGTAAATATTCATCGTATACCGGGTGCCGAACCAAGCGGTGCTTTTGTTTTTGATGACAATGCTCCTGGCCGGGATGGTCGGCACATCCATAAGCGCCCTCCTTTTTAACAATGGGAAGCCCGTTTTACCGGCAGCTGCGGCTGAATCTCTCTGCGCAGCCGGGGCGGCGGCGTTTTTTACCACGGAAAGCCCGTCTTCCCCGCAATCGCGGCCGCAGCTCTTTGCGCGGCCGGGGCGGCAGCGTTCTTTTTCGGGCAGCCGGGCAGGTCCGGCTGTTCCGTCCGGAACGTCTGCGCTGCTTTTATTGTAGCAAACCGGGCAAAAATATGCTACAATAAAAGCCGATATCTGCGCACAAAGCCGGCAGCGCCCTCTTTGCGTTTGAAATGGCGCGGATGTCAGCGATTTTTGAAGGGAAGAAACCAAACGATGGCATACCGTCTTGTGGAAAACAAAGGGGACAGCGTGGCCGTGCCGCAGCTGGTGATCGCCAAGCTGCCGGAGCTGGAGGACGACTGGCTGCGCGTGGCGCTGTTTGTCGTGGCGACAGGCGAAACCGACCCCGCGCGCATTGCCGCGGCGCTGCGCCTGAAAAGCCCGGAGCGGGCGCAGACGGCGCTTGTTTACTGGAAAGGCGCCGGCCTTTTGGAGAGCTGCGGCGGACCGCAGGCCCGCGGCGGCATTGACGCCGCGCCCGCGCCTCGCGCACACCTGACCACGCCTGAGGTTGCCAGCGCGGCACAGGGCGACCCCGCCATTGCGGGATTGGTGCAGGAATGCCAGGCGCTGATGGGCGGCGTCATTACGCAGGCGGACACCAACATTCTCGTCTCGATGTACCTTTCCGACGGCATGCCCGTGGATATGATCCTGCTGGGCGTGGCCCATTTTGCCGCGTTGGGCAAGCGCAGCGCCCGGTACATCGAGCGTGCGCTGCTGGGCTGGCAGCGGGAGGGTATCGATTCCGGCGAAGCCGCCGAGCGCTATCTGCGTCTGCTGGACCAACGCGCGGCCCACGAAAAAGAAACCGCAAAGCTGCTGGGCCTTGCCGACGCCAAGTTCACCAAAGCCGACAGCCGTGCCATCGCGGACTGGTACGAAAGCTACGGTTACGGCCCGGACATGATCGCCGAAGCTGCCGCCTACGCGGGCGAGAAAAAAAGCGTAAAATATGTCAACGGCATCCTGCGCGCATGGTACACCAAGGGCTACAAAACCGTGCGCGACGTAATGGCCGAAAGCGCCATGGGCTCGAGCAACGTGCAGGCCGCCGCGCCCGCCGTGAAACACAATATTCTGGGCGGCGGGCTGCGGCGCGCACCGCGTGTGCCGGGCATGCCGCAGGAAGGGAAAACACAATGAACAGGGATGAGCTTTACCGCCGGGCGCAGAGCATCGTAGCGGGGCGCCGGCAGCGTGCTGTTACAGCTGCCCACGCCGCGGCCGCTCAAGCCGCGCAGACAGTGCCCGGTCTGGCCGCGCTGGAAAACGGACGCACCGCAGCCGGCATCGAGGCCGCGCGTCTGGCAGCCATGGGCGCGGAGCGGACGGCCGTGGACGCGGCGCTGGCCCGCGCCGCACAGTTCGACAGGGAGCGGGACGCGCTGCTGGCCGCTCACCCGGATATTGCCGCGCGCCTTGTCCCCGCGTATACCTGTCCCATCTGTCAGGACACCGGGCGCGACGGCGGCGAGGTGTGCGAATGCGTGCACGCGCTGGTGCGGCAGCTGCGCCAGCAGCAGGTGAACGCCTCCTCCCCGCTCTCGCTGTGCTCCTTCGAGACGTTCGCGCTGGAAAAATATCCGGATACACTGGTGCCGGAGCTTGGCCTCACGGCCCGGCAGCATATGGCCCAGGTACTGGAATACTGCAAATATTATGCGGCGCATTTCTCCCCGCGGGAGAGTACCAGCCTGTACCTGTTCGGCAGCGCGGGGCTTGGGAAAACACATCTTGCCCTCTCCATCGCCAATACCGTGCTGCAAAAGGGCTGCGACGTGGTGTATGTCAGCGCGCAGAACGCGTTTGACGCCATCGAACGCGAGCGCTTCGCCTCCGGCGAGGGCGACACCATGGCCACGCTGCAAAGCGCGGAGCTGCTTATTTTGGACGACCTCGGCACGGAGTATATTTCCCCTTATGTAAACAGCTGCCTGTACAGCCTTGTCAATACCCGCGTGTGCCGCCGCCTGCCCACCATCTACACCAGCAACATCGTCAACGACGCCGACCTGCAGCGCCGTTATACCGAAAAGGTGGTTTCCCGCCTGCTGGGCAGCTGCGAAACACTGTGCTTCTGCGGCACCGATATCCGGCTCATGGACAAATGACGGAATATTGGTGAAAAATTTCACCAGGATTTTTGTACAAAAAGCGCACATACTGCAACGGGGAACGCTGCCATTCCGGCATTGTTCCCCGTTTTCTTCTATTATATTGTATGTTAGAATAGTAAGGTATTGTAAAAAAGACAGGAGAATCGTGAAAAATGGAAGAAAGAAGAGAGAATATCATGGGCACGCAGCCCATCAACAGGCTGCTGCCGAGCATGGCGTTCCCCATCATGCTCAGCATGCTGGTGCAGGCGCTGTACAACGTGGTGGACAGCGTGTTCGTCTCGATGGTGAGCGAAAACGCACTGACCAGCGTGAGCCTGGCCTTTCCGGTGCAGAACCTGATGATCGCGGTGTCCGTGGGCACCGCCGTGGGCATCAACGCGCTTTTGTCCCGCCGTTTGGGTGAAAAAAACTTTGAAGCCGCCAATAAAGTGGCGGAAAACGGCATCTTCGTCACCATGCTGAGCTGGGCTGTTTTTGCGGTGTTCGGCGCGGCGTGCAGCGGCCTGTTTATGGGAGCGTTCACACAGAACGCCGAGATCCTCGCGGGCGGCACGGACTACATGTGGATCGTTACCGTGTTCTCCCTCGGGCTGTTCATGTCCGTGACCATGGAGCGTGTGCTGCAGGTAACGGGCAAGACGGTATACCAGATGATCAGCCAGATGACGGGCGCCGTGGTGAACATCATCCTGGACCCTGTCTTTATTTTCGGCTGGCTGGGCCTGCCGGCCATGGGGGTGGCAGGCGCGGCCTGGGCCACGGTCATCGGCCAGTTCTGCGGCATGGCCGTAGGCATCGGCATCAACCATGTGAAAAACCATGAGGTGCGTCTCAACTTCCGCCGCTTCCGGCCGGACTGGCACTCCATCAAGGGCATCTATCAGGTGGGCCTGCCCTCCATCATCATGCAGAGCATCGGCAGCGTGATGACTTTCGGCATGAACAAAATCCTCATCGCTTTCACCGAGACGGCTGTTTCCGTGTTCGGCGTGTATTTCAAGCTGCAGAGCTTTGTGTTCATGCCCGTGTTCGGCGTCACCAACGCGTTGGTGCCCATCGTGGGCTACAACTATGGCGCGCGCAGCAGCCAGCGCATTCAGCAGGCTACGCGGCTCTCGCTGCTGATGACGACCGCCATCATGGCGCTGGGCACAGTGATCTTCCAGGTGGCGCCCGGCCCGCTGCTGAGCCTGTTCAGCGCATCGGACACGATGCTCTCCATCGGCATTCCCGCCCTGCGCATCATCTCCGTCAGCTTTTGCTTCGCGGGCGTGGCCATCGTGTTTTCCAGTGTATTCCAGGCACTGGGCGACGGCATACTCAGCCTGGTCATGAGCGCGGTGCGCCAGCTGCTGCTGCTTTTGCCCTGCGCTTTTGTGCTTGCCAAGCTCGGCGGGCTGGATGCCGTGTGGTTCAGCTTCCTCATTGCGGAGGTCGCCTCCGTAACGCTGGCAGTGGTATTCTACCGCAGCCTGTACAACAAAAAGATCCGTCATATCTGAAAAACGGACACGGCCGCCCTGGGAACAGAGGCGGCCGTGTTTTTTTATAGCTTTGCACAGCAAAGCTATAAGAAGCGGCTAGGTGGACCGTCCCGGCCCACGGTCTTAAGACCTCAAGCATCTGGGTACAAAGTGCCCGGATGTGCATAGAAAACAGCAGCGCGGCTGCTATATTTTATTGTTCCGCCTGTACGCAGAAAGGCGCAGTGTTTGATCACCCGTTGGATTGACAAAATTCGTGCTTTATTATACAGTTAATTCATAAATTGTGCCGCATTCTTGCCCGCGCAGTACTGCGGCCGAAAAAACGGGGTGGAACGTGTGCAGAATCAAACGCAATATTACGATACCGTACCGTTGGAATACAGAAAATTAAGCGGCTGGATGATATTTTTTATCGTCACGCAGGTTTTGGGTATGTTCAGCAACCTCAACTCGACCCTCTCGTTCCTCCGTTCGGGCGCATCCCTATGGGTTTTCTTCACCTTGCTGGTTATTGTGCTGCAAGTTCTTATGCTTATATTTTTGGGAACACGGCGGCGGGAATTCTGCTATTTTTACTATGCAATCGGCGCTGTCAACATTTTTTTGTTTTTTCTAATGTTCTTTCTTCCCGGTGCGGACGTTCCCCTCATATTTGTACAGCTCATCAGTTGGGTATTGGTTTTCACCGCATGGTGCGTCTACTTTCATAAATCCACCCGCTTGAAGTACTATTTTATCTGGAACGATGATGAAGACCAGCAGCTTCTTGCCGCATACGAACAAAAAGTCCTCTTTTTGCTGGACACTGCCAGCGCGGCGCACGCCGCAAGCAGCTTTGCCTATATGCCCGCTCAACACGTTCAGGCGGTTATCCTTTACCCCGCCGCTGCTTATGTATGCGGTTTGCCAGAAAGCGCCAATTTAATGAACGCATATCTGTTGGTATTGGAACGTATTCCTGCGTTTCTTGGTTCCAGCGAAACGATCTACACCAATGCGCTGCGCCAGTATGATTTGTATCACGCCGCGTTCCTCCGGCGCGAAATGGAGCCGCCGCTGGACGCCATCGCTTGTGAGGTCGTGCGCGCGCTTGATCCGTCTCGCGTCTCCGTTCCGGAGGTTTCGGCCATGCTGTCTTCCATCCGCAAAGCATACCAAACCGCATTTTCCGCGGCGGCCGCCACATCTTATACACCATACCCGGCAGCTGCCCAGCAGCCTGCGGCCCAGCCCATTGCGCAGCCCGTGCCCACCCCCACGCCGCGGCCCGTTTTCGCACCTGACGCAGTGCCGCCCTCCACGGCTCAACCCGACCCTCAGCCGCCGGCAATCCGGTATTGCCAGTTCTGCGGCGCGCCGTACAGTGCGCAGGCAAAATTCTGTACGCAGTGCGGTGCACAGCTCCCTTCCTGACGCTTCCTCCCATTGCCCATTCACGGCCGCATAAGGCGGCGGCAAAAAACAGCTTTCAAAAGCGCCCTGTTTTCCTCACTTGGAAAACAGGGCGCTTTTCTCTATCCACATCTATGAATACTGCTGTTTTTCAGCCGCGGCGCGCTTACAGCTCGCCCTTGCTGGACATTTTCAGATATGCGTTGATGAAGCCGTCCAGATCTCCGTCCATCACGCCGTTGACGTTGCCGTTTTCAAAGCCTGTGCGGTGATCCTTGACCAGCGTATAGGGCATGAATACATAGCTGCGGATCTGGCTGCCCCAAGCGATGGCGTTCTGCACGCCTTTGATATCACTGATCTTGTCCAGATGCTCGCGCTCTTTGATCTGATACAGCTTCGCGGCCAGCATCTTCATACACATGTCGCGGTTCTGGAACTGGCTGCGCTCGTTCTGGCAGCTCACCACGATGCCCGTAGGAATATGGATGAGACGCACGGCGCTGCTTGTCTTGTTGATGTGCTGTCCGCCCGCGCCGGAGGAGCGGAACACCTCCATTTTGATGTCCTCCGGCTTGATCTCCACAGTGATGGCGTCGTCCAGCTCCGGCATGACCTCCAGCGAGGCAAAGCTGGTATGGCGGCGCCCGGAGGCATCGAAGGGCGAAACACGCACCAGGCGGTGCACGCCGTTTTCGCTGCGCAAAAAACCGTAGGCGTTGTGCCCCTCCACCAGAATGGACGCGGACTTGATGCCCGCCTCGTCGCCCTCCAGATAGTCCAGCACCTTCACGGTCCAGTTGTGGCGTGCGGCAAAGCGCGTGTACATGCGGTACAGCATCTCCACCCAGTCCTGAGCCTCTGTGCCGCCCGCGCCCGCATGGAAGGTCAGGATGGCATTGTTCGCGTCATATTCTCCATTCAGCAGCGTCACAAGGCGCAGCTCCTCCACCTTGGCGTCCAGGCTGTTCACGGCCGCGTCGGCCTCCTCCGCCAGGGCGGGGTCGTCGTCTTCCGCACACATTTCCAGCAGCGTTTCGGAATCCTCCAGCATGGTCTGCAAAGCGGCGTACTGCTCCAGCCTGTCCTTCAGCTCGCCCATCTCGGCAAACACCGCGCCGGACGCTGCCGCGTCGTCGTAAAACTCCGGGCTGGCGCTCTTCTGCTCCAGCTCCTCCAGACGCACCCTGCTGCGCTCGATGGCCAGCGCGTCGTGCAGATCCGTTACTTCCGGCGCCAGCTCGGAAAGGCGGCGCTTTACTTCATCTAAAATTACCATAGAATCCTCACTTTATTTTCCCGCAGTATGGTATTTGTTCATATTTTTCTATTATAATTGAAACAAAGCCGCTTGTAAAGGCGCTTTGCCCTTTACTTTCACGGCCTGTTTGGAGTAAGATAGGGATATATAGGAAAATTTGGAGGAACCCCTGCATGATGGATTCCAAAGGCTGCTGTTTTTCCGGTTCCTGTCTGCGCCTGTCCAATCACATC
>ERZ773183.1183-NODE-1183-length-23522-cov-3.528913_pt1 | contig 23522 bp, 18 predicted proteins | sample MGYA00580532_ERZ773183 | MGnify/ENA primary metagenome ERZ773183 (study PRJEB29015, sample SAMEA2737791) | human gut metagenome | biome: human gut; feature: human-associated habitat; material: faeces | place: China | collected 2012 ... | reverse complement strand
GATCGGATCGTCTGTCGTACATACAAGCGTTACGTTGGACTGTTTGATCAGGTTACGGGCGGTCATACCGTCTTCCTGCAGTTTTGCATTGCACAGATTCCATACTTCCTCTGCAGTCTCTCCATTCAAATATCCGTCATATCCGAAATATCGTTTCAATTCCAGATGACTCCAGTGATACAGCGGATTTCCGATCGCCATCTCCAATGTCTCCGCCCATTTCTGGAACTTCTCGCGATCCGTGGCGTCTCCGGTAATGTAACGTTCTTCCACACCGTTGGAACGCATCTGACGCCATTTGTAATGATCTGCTTCCAGCCATGCCTGTGTGATGTTCTCAAATTTCCGGTCTTCGTAAATCTCCCGCGGAACCAGATGGCAATGATAGTCCAAGATCGGCATTACCTCAGCGTACTCGTGATACAACTTCTGCGCGGTCTTCGTTGACAAGAGAAATTCTTCGTCCATAAATGCTTTCATTTCATATCCTCCTTGTGTTTCTGATTTTCCAGTTTTGTTTTCTGCGTTTTATGCGTTGCTTTTCTTTGTTTATTATACTGCCGGAAAAGATCTGTTTCCACCTCTTTTCCCGGATTCTTCCCAGATCTTCTCAGGCTTTGTATCTCATGCGTTTTGGTGCATATAGCAATATAGCTGCCACTTTCGTGACAGCCATATTCCTGCATAGCAAATAGGGATTATTTATTATCTCTGGACACGTCCGGAAGCATCGCCGCCGGCAAGTTTTGCAACTTCGTCCATGGAGACCATATTGAAGTCACCCTCGATGGAGTGTTTCAGACAGGATGCCGCTACCGCAAATTCAATGGTAGCCTGTGCATCATATCCGTTCAGTGTTGCTGCGATCAGTCCGCCGCCGAAGCTGTCTCCGCCGCCGACACGATCTACGATATGCATTTTATATTTTTTGCTGAAATAGTAATCTGTTCCGTCGTAAAGCATTGCGGACCAGTTATTGTCATTTGCGGAAAGTGATTCACGAAGTGTGATCGCTACTTTCTCGAATCCGAAACGGTCTGCAAGCTGTTTTGCCACGTCTTTGTATCCCTCGTGGTTCACTTCACCTGCGTACACATCGGTATCTGCCGCTTTGATTCCAAATACGTCTGCCGCGATCGTATCTTTTCCTTCGCCGCTGTACGGTCCTTTAGCGATCCACATTTCTGTAGACAGATCTCCGTCAAACATTTTTGCCGCCGTATGATCATTTCCCTGTGTGGAAATACCGCTGAACGTCACATCTCCTGTGTAACGCTCTGTATCTTCGGAAACTTCTTCTTTTTTGTTGATCTGGATTTCGCGTACCTCAAGCCAGCAGTCATTTACATTTGCCGCTGTCGCAATGAGGCGGATTCCTTTTGCTTTCAGATCACTCGGAAGATTTGCTTCTTTTACATTGATGTCCTGAACTTTACCGAATTCTCCGGCAAAATTGTTTTCCATGCCTGTCAACGTCAGATCTTCCCATGTTCCTTCTTCTGTCATATACTGCAGTTTTGCATGTTCAAAATGATCTTTTCCGCCTCCGAGAAGGAAACGAATGCTGTCAATATCGATTACTTTGTTGTATTCTACACCGATATAATCATCTTTCGACAATGAATTCGGCGTTTTGTAAACTGCACTTGTAGACTCGTCGCCGTCAAAAATATTTTCTTTAGAACCTGTCGGCGCGTCTTTTCTGCTTGTAATGAATTTTGGGATCACTTTGTCGGGATTGACCGCTGTTTCCGCTTTTGCAGATACATACTCTGCCAATGTATTGATAAACGGAACAATGTGCTGTACGCCGACCTCGGCATATTCCTGATGATCCACATATAAAAAGTCATATGTTTTTGAACGGTCGAACGCCGTCTTTCCTGCTGTATTATAGCTGATCACAGAAGATACGTCTCCTGCCAGAGCGCTCTTTACGCCGTTTAAGTATGCGATCGCCGCTTCTGTCGTGTCATCCCAGCAGTTCAGCCAATATACGATCTGACCTTTGATCGCCTCGTTTCCGCCTGCACGATATGTCTTTGAAGCTTTTTGAAGCACTTCAAACTCTGCGATTACCGCATCTACTTCTTCCGCCGTGAGAGTCTCTGCTTCCAGTTTTTCTTTAAATGCATTTAACTTCTCTTTCAGTACAACAGATTCCTGCAAAGGTGTTACACGCGTATCCATCGCCTGATTGATCATATGCTTTGATAATTCACGCAGGGCGTCGCTCGCATCATTCATAATTGCCGAATTATGATCTACAAAGGAAAATGCATCATTCCATGACTTGTCTGCCTCTTCCTTTGTCTCCCAAATATTCCATGCATAATCTGCATTACCGAAAATAGCAACCTTGCTCGGTTCCGACTGCTGCATCGGGTTAAGCATGATTCCCTGGATTTTAGACGGCTCTACTCCCGGATGAAGGAACGTATCATAACCGCCCATGATCAAATGTTTCTTAGAGTTATCCGTACACGGCCAGTTGATCCACATAAACGGTCCGCGTCCAACGTTATTTGTAAACGTAGAAGTAAAGTTATTTGTTACTTCTCCCCATACTCTTCCGCCGGTCATAACGATCTGAACATTAGCCGGAGCCTTTTTCAACTCCTGAAGTTCTGCGCTGCTTCCGTTGCCCATATAGTCATACGGAACATAAGGGATCGTCATCTTCATATCAGGATACTGCTTTTTCACCTCTTCAAGCCATGCAGTCATATCGTTTAACAGACGTACTCCATTCGGTCCGCCCGGATTCCAAAAGTCGTCTGCAAGGATTGCGATCTGACGTACGCCCTGATCGATCACCTGTTTGAATTTTGCCTGAAGTTTCGCCAAATCAGCTTCATAATTATCATCAAAACGAAGATGATTGCCCTGCGGGAACGGATGAAGGGCATAAACAAATCGGCATTTTGATTCATTTCCCGCCTCTGCAAGCGGTCTGATCTTATTTGCCAGCTCTTCTTCCGTATAAAGCTGATCCCACTGTGTACGATGTTTCGGGTCGTCTTTCGGCGCATAGAAATACGCGTTTAATTTGTAATATCCACCCCATTTCATCAAGTTTACACGATCTTCTGTAGACCACGGATTTCCATAATAGCCTTCAATAAAACCACGGCTTACTACGTCCGCATAGTCCTCGATCTCAAAGTTTCTGATTGTCAGGCTGTCCATCTGTGCAAAAACATGATACAGCGTAGTCAATCCATAAAATGCAGAATCTGCATCTTTTCCAAGTACGGATATTACATTCTCATCACTTGCCAGAAAGTAAGAATCCGTCTTTCCAAACAAAGAGTCTTCCGGCTGATATTCTTCTGTAATATAATCTTCTGCCGTTCCGTCCTGTCCATGTACACCGACATATACATTGGTTGCGCCTTCTTTTGGCTGCTCTGCTTCGTTTACCTCGATTCCTTTGAGGTCTGCCGCCTCTTGCAGACGGTTCTTTGTCGCCTCATCGATTCCTTTGTCATAGATTACATTCAATTCTTTTCCGAGAATGTAATCTCCTTCCTGATACTCCACCTTATGTGGATTCGGATAAATGAGGTAGTCTTCTTGCGGTTCTTCCGCTGCCTGCGCCGGAACAAAATTGCCCGGTATCACAACGGCGACTGTAAGAACCCCTGCGAGCAGTCTTTTGATCACTCTTCCTGCCATAAACCTTTTCCTTCCTTTTCTCATAATATTATCAGGATACTACCATCTATCATTATATCATTTTTTACTCATTTACGATGTACTTTTTTTGTTTTTTTCATCTATTTTCATCATATTTACTTCCTTTTCTATCAATCATTTTGTCATTTCACCGTCTTTTTGAACAGTTTCGCTCTCTTATTTCCTCCATTACAAAACGGCATAGCCAAAGATACGATAAACGCCTTTGTCTATGCCGTTTCTATTTATATTTTCTTCTATTTTGATTCCTCTTCTTTTCTTCGCAAAATATCATATACGTCCGGGATTTCACTTAGTTCAACATAGAGCAGCTGTTTCGAGTGGGGCGCACTTTCCTGCTCTTTTCCCTCTTCATTCAGGATGCGCAGCACTTCCGCTTCTATGTTTCTGCCGTCCGGCTTCATAATTTCAATCGTTTCCCCGACAGAAAATTTGTTTCTCTGCTCTATCCTGCACAATCCGTCTTTGATCTCCCCGACAATGCCAAGATAAGTATACTCTTTATTGTATGTGTTGCTGTCATAGATCTGTGTCGTCTCATCCGGTTTCCCAAAGAAAAATCCGGTCGTAAACTGGCGGTAAGTACAATTTGAGATCTGTTCTTTATACCAGGGCATGTTCTGTTCATATAACTTCGGATCTTTCTTATAGTCATCGATTGCTTTTCGGTACGTCCTTGCCACTGTCGCCACATACAGAGCGGTTTTCATTCTGCCTTCGATTTTCAGACTGTCGATCCCCGCATCGATCAGCTCCGGTATATGTTCGATCATACACAGGTCTTTTGAGTTAAAAATGTAAGTTCCTCTTTCATTTTCATAAACAGGAAGGTACTCTCCCGGTCTTTTTTCTTCCACGACCGCATATTTCCAGCGGCACGGATGAGTACATGCTCCTCTGTTCGCATCTCTTCCCGTAAAATAATTACTCAAAAGACATCTTCCCGAATAAGAGATACACATCGCCCCGTGAATAAACGTCTCGATTTCCAAATCTTCCGGAATATTTGCCCGAAGTTCTTTTAGCTCTTCCATCGACAGCTCTCTGGCAGATACGACTCGACTCGCCCCCTGTTTATACCAGAAATTATAGGTTGCATAATTTGTATTATTTGCCTGAGTGCTTATATGCCTTTCTATCTCGGGGCATATCTCTTTGGCAATCTCAAATACTCCCGGATCTGCAATGATCAGTGCATCCGGTTTGATTTCCTTTAACTCTTCAAAATACTCACGCACCCCGGCAAGGTCATCGTTGTGCGCCAGAATATTAGCGGTCACATATACTTTCACACCATGCTCATGGGCAAATTGAATTCCTTTTCGCATCTCTTCCGTTGAAAAATTCTTCGCTTTTGCTCTAAGACCGAAAGCTTCTCCTCCGATATAGACCGCATCAGCTCCGAAAATAACTGCCGTTTTCAACACTTCCAGACTGCTCGCCGGAATTAATAACTCAGGATGTCTGCTCATCTTTCTCTTCATTCTCCTACTTCTTCTTTTTCTGTTTTTATGGCGGCTTATAATTTTGCGCTTTACTGCGCAATGTCCGTTCCGACTTCCTTTTTCACACTCAGCGCCACCCCGTCTCCTAAAGGAATGATCGATGTTACAAGCGCATCGTTATGTTTTAATTCGTACAGATATTCCCGCATCCGCGCATGAATCGTACGATCCCGCCGTTCTACCGCGAAACGTGACTCGATCACATCACCGTCCTGCATCACATTATCCGAGACAAGGATACCGCCCTTTGCAAGCAGACGCAGTATCTCCGGCAGATAATGAATGTACTGACCTTTCGCCGCATCCATAAAAATAAAATCATACGGTCCTTCCAATGTTTTCAGCACATCCATCGCATCGCCTTCCAGCAAAGTGATTTTCTTCTCTTTTCCTGCACGGACAAAATTTTGTCTTGCGATCGGTATTCTCTTCTCATAATTTTCAATCGTTGTGATCGCACATTCTTCCGGTACATATTCACTCATCAATAACGCAGAGAAACCTACGGCAGTTCCGACTTCCAGAACGCGCATAGGTTTTTTTACCATAAGGAGCACCTTTAAGAAGCTCTGCATCTCACGGCGTATTATAGGCACGTTATCAGCCAGAGCCTCTCTCTCGATGTCCTCTAATATTTCACTGTTTTTCGTATCCAGCGAATTGATGAATGTAATAATACGTTCATCTACTATCATAATTTACACATCCACATCCATGATGATCGGAATCACCATCGGTTTTCTCTTTGTCTTTTTCCAAATATAGTCGTTCATGGAATCGCGGATCACAAGTTTGATCTTATTCCAGTCTGTATGACGTCCCGAGAGACACTTATCCACCGCCTCGGATACCGCTCTTCTCGCATCATCCATCAGTTCTTCTGATTCTCTTACATAAACGAAGCCTCGCGATACGATATCCGGACCTGCAAGCAGGCGGTTCGTTCTTCTCTCAAGCGTAAGCACAACAATGATAATACCGTCCTCTGCCAAATGCTGTCTGTCCCGAAGCACGATGTTTCCTACGTCTCCTACCCCGAGTCCGTCTACAAGAATCGCTCCCGTGTGTACTTTATCTACTACTTCCGCACTGTCATCGCACAGTTCCAGCACATCTCCGGACTGAATGATAAATACATTTTCCTTCGGAATTCCAAGTGATTTTGCCACTTCCGCATTTGCTTTCAAATGACGGTATTCTCCGTGGACCGGAATGGCATATTTCGGCTTCACAAGAGAATAGATCAATTTCAGTTCTTCCTGACAGGCATGTCCCGATACATGGGCATCCTGGAAAATAACTTCCGCCCCTTTGGAAGAAAGTTCGTTGATCACACGGGAAACAGACTTCTCATTTCCCGGAATCGGATTAGAACTGAAGATAATCGTATCGTTTGGCTGTATCGTCACTTTTCTGTGCACGTCCGCCGCCATTCTCGACAGAGCCGCCATAGACTCTCCCTGACTTCCGGTTGTGATAAGAACCATTTTCTCCGGCGGATAATTCTTCATCTGATCGATCTCGATCAATGTGTTTTCCGGCACATCCAAATATCCCAATTCTGACGCTGTCGCAATGATATTCACCATGCTGCGCCCTTCCACAACTACTTTTCTTCCATACTTATATGCCGAATTGATAATCTGCTGCACACGATCCACGTTAGAAGCAAACGTAGCGATGATCAGCCTTGTATTCTGATGTTCCGCAAAAATATGATCAAACGTAATACCGACCGTCTTTTCCGACTGGGTAAATCCTCGCCGCTCCGCATTCGTACTGTCTGACATCAGAGCAAGCACACCCTTTTTTCCGATCTCCGCAAACCGCTGTAGATCGATCGCATCTCCGAACACCGGCGTATAATCGACTTTAAAATCTCCTGTATGGATTACGACACCGGCAGGCGAATAGATCGCAAGGGCAGACGCATCCTGAATACTGTGGTTCGTTTTAATAAATTCAATCCTGAATTTTCCAAGATTGATCGACTGTCCGTGGCGGACAACTTTTCGCTTCGTCGTCCGAAGAAGATTATGCTCCTTTAGTTTGTTTTCAATAATGCCCATCGTAAGTTTCGTCGTATGATCTCTTTGAGCACATACGGAAGCGCGCCGATGTGATCCTCGTGACCATGTGTGATAACAAACCCTTTCACTTTCGATGCATTGTCTTTCAAGTATGTTACATCAGGGATCACAAGATCGATCCCAAGCATATCATCCTCCGGGAATGCCAGACCGCAGTCCACGACAACAATACTGTCTTCATACTCAAAGGCAGTAATATTCATACCGATCTGCTCTAATCCTCCAAGCGGTATGATACGCAATTTTCCGTTATTCTGTTTTTTCAAAAAATAAACACCTCCACTATTTCCCCTTTTTCATGCATTCTCTGCATATTCCGTAAAACTTTACTTCATGATCAAGAACATGAAATCCAATCGTACGTTCAATGTGACGTTCCGCTTCTTCCAGAAGGTCATCATCGAAAGGAATGATTTTATTGCAAGTTCTGCATATAAGATGATGGTGGTTATGTTTCGATCCGCCGTCCAGCAGATGTCCGATCTCGTAACGCACACATCCCTCATCCAAATTAATCTTGTCTATGAGCTGCATATCCCATAAAAGCTGGATCGTACGGTACACAGTTGCAAGTCCGATTTCCGGATGCTCCTGCGTCACCAGCTCATAAATATCTTCCGCAGTCAAATGCCTGCCTTTATTCTGCTCCAAGACAGAAAGGATCAAAATTCTCTGATTCGTAACTTTCAACCCTTTTTCTCTTAATTTTTCTTTGAGCAGTTCTTCTGTCCTGTTCTTTTTCATTCTATCCTCACCCGAAACATCCAAAAGACATTTTTCACTGCGATTTCACGCATTTTGCCATACTGTCATATCTTATATATCACTGTCCGATTTCCCGTGGAAACTCTCAGAAGTTCCCATAGCATACAATGTAATTTTCTTCTTAGATCAGAGTTCAATACTGACATCTTCAAGAAGTTCCTCAAACACCTTGGAGACCGCCTGTAACTCTTTCTCATTTTCAACGATCTCATAAACGCTCTCGCCTGATTCTTCATCACGAACGTCTTTTAATATCAGACATTCCGCATCGTCATCCTCCGACTCCGCAACAAGAATATACGCGCTCCCGTTGATCTTTGTTTCTTCAAGTATAAAAAATTCGTCCTCACCGTTTCCATCCGCAAATGCAAACTTTACTTTTTCCATATCCGAACCCCTTACATCTTTTATTTTTCTATCCTGATATCCTGCACAAAATCACCGAAAGCGCCAAAAGACACATCCCGGGATTGTAAGCAGCCGCCAAGGTCTTAGCATATCCCGAACTTTGGCTCATTGCCTATACAAAAATGACAGACTTCATTCATTCTGCCTGTTTTTTCATATGCATCAGATCAAGATAACCCTGCAAAATAAACACTGCGGCGATCTGATCTATATGTTTCTTTCTGTTTTCACGGCGCACGTTGCTCTCGATCAGAGTACGTTCTGCCTCTACGGTCGTCAGTCTCTCATCCCACAAAATGACCTCTAACCCGGTTCTGCGTTTGAGCATCTCTCCGAATTCCATAGACTGCTGCGCACGCTCTCCGATATCGTTATTCATATGTTTCGGAAAGCCGAGGACGATCTTCTCCACATCATACTTTTTGATCAGTTCCTCTATCCTCGCGCAAGTCCGCCGAAGTTTATTTTCTTCTTTTCTCTCGATCGTCTCCACTGCCTGAGCCGTAAGACGAAGAGCGTCGCTGATCGCAACGCCTACCGTTTTCGACCCATAATCAAGTCCCATAATTCTCATATCTGATTATTCCCACGAATGATGTTCGATATACGCTTTTAACAGCTCCTCGACCAACTCATCTCTCTCTACTTTCATGATCAGGCTTCTTGCTCCGTTAAAACTTGTAACATATGTCGGATCTCCCGACATGATATATCCGACGATCTGATTCACCGGATTATATCCCTTTTCTTTCAGCGCCTTAAACACGATCTCCAAAATGTCTCCGGCCGAAATCTGCGGTCCCGGTTCTACCTGAAAGAATTGTGTATTGCTGAGATCACTCATCTTGCTGTTCCTCCTTACCTTCTGTCTTTTTGTATAAGAATTCTATTCCTCATTTTTCATTTTCGGAAACTCCGAAATCACTACCTACAATTCTAATATACTCCCATTCAAAATTCAACGTATAATTTGTGAATGATTTTCAATTCTCACTTTTACGATACAATTAGAAATATTTTTTTCGGTTTCTAGTGCAATTTTCATATACTCTTTTGTATGTCCTGTCATAACAGCCTTTCCCTCGATCTGCGCGCGTTCTTCAAAAAGAACTTCCACTTCTTTTCCGATAAAGCTGTCCTCGTATGCCTTTTTCTTCCGTTCGCCGAGGGCGATCATACGGGCGCTTCTTTCCCCTTTGATCTTCTCATCAATCTGGCCGTCCATCACTGCCGCTTTTGTCCCTTCTCTCTTCGAGTATTTGAAAATATGCGTTTCATAAAAATCAACCCGGTCGACAAACGCATAGGAAGCTTCAAACTCTTCCTCTGTCTCCCCCGGAAATCCGACGATCACATCTGTCGTAAGAGCCGGATGATCAAAATATTTTCTCAATATCTGACACCTGTCATAATATTCTCCGCTTGTATACTTTCTGTTCATCCGCTTCAGCGTCGCGTCACATCCGCTTTGAAGAGAAAGATGAAAATGCGGACACACTTTCGGCATCTCGGAAAGCTCTTTTGCAAACTCTTCCGTAATAATCCCCGGCTCAAGAGAACCGAGACGGATCCGTTCGATCCCTTCGACTTTGTGTACTTCTTTTATAAGGTCAAGCAGATGTCTCTGCCCGTCAAAATCGATACCGTAAGAACTCAGATGGATTCCCGTAAGAACAACTTCTTTATATCCGTTTCCGGCAAGATCTCTCACTTCTTCCAGCACGTCCTTTGTCTGCCTGCTCCGCACTCTGCCCCTCGCATAAGGGATGATACAATACGTACAAAATTGATTACATCCGTCCTGCACTTTAATATACGCTCTCGTATGATCTCCCGGTTTTGTCAAATGCAGTTCTTCATACTCTTTCGTACGGTTGATATCTTCCATCGCATATTCTGTATGACCGCTTTTTTCCATTTCATATTGTTTCAATAATTCCGGCAGATCTTTTTTATGATTATTTCCGATCACAATATCAATACACGGATCGATCTCCTTACCCTCCTGCGCCTGTACATAACACCCCGCCGCCACAACGACCGCGTCCGGGTTTAATTTTCTTGCTCGGTGCAGCATCTGCCGAGATTTCCTGTCTGCTATATTTGTCACCGTGCATGTATTGATAATATAAACATCCGCCCCTTCTTTAAAGGGAACGATCTCATAACCTGCCTGTTCAAGCATTTCCTGCATTGCTTCCGTCTCATATGCGTTTACTTTACATCCAAGATTATGAAGTGCCGCTTTTTTCATAAGTTTACCTCTTTTTCCTATTCTTTCTATCATTGTTCCTTGACTTTTAGTTCCCTATCCCGTAGAATATTCATAAGGTTTTGACCCTATTTTATCACATATTTCAAGGAGGTAGCAAAATGAAAACTGTACAGATTTCATTAAATTCAATCGACAAAGTAAAATCTTTCGTAAATGAGATCACAAAATACGACAACGACTTCGATTTAGTATCTGGAAGATACGTTATAGACGCCAAATCCATTATGGGAATTTTCAGTCTTGATCTCTCCAAACCGATTGATCTTAACATTCACGCAGACGGCGACGTTGATGCAATCCTCGCTGCACTTGACCCGTATATCATCAAATAATAACAGTCAAACATATTTATGCGTAAATGCACAATGCAAAAAGCTGTCTCTTTTGAGACAGCTTTTTTGTAATGGCGACGAGCCAAAGCCCGGGATATACCAAAACTTCGGCAGCCGCTTACAATCCCTGAACATGCCTTTTGGCACTTTCGGTGATTCTATGCCCCTACGGTGATCACTTCTGCAGTTTCAAGCGCCGTCTTCATCAGATCATCGATACAATCTGCCAGATTGATCTCCGACTTTTCGATTCTTTCTACATTCGGCTTTGTCACCGGATGCTTTGCCACGAAAATCGTGCAGCAGTCTTCAAACGGCTGGATTGAAACTTCGTATGTGTCGATCTTTTCAGATATTTCCACAATCTCTTTCTTATCAAATCCGATAAGCGGACGGTATACCGGCAGTGTGCAGACAGCGTTTGTCGCCGCAAGACTCTGCATCGTCTGACTCGCCACCTGTCCGATGCTCTCTCCCGTAACAAGACCGAGACAGCCGTTTTTCTTCGCAAAATGTTCTGCGATCCGCATCATATACCGACGCATGATGATCGTCAGCTCATCGTGCGGACATTTTTCATAAATGGCAAGCTGAATATCGGTAAAATTAACAATGTGAAGCTTGATCGGACCTGAATAAGCAGATACGAGTCTTGCAAGATCTATCACTTTTTCTTTCGCTCTCTCACTTGTATACGGCGGTGCGTGAAAATAAACCGCCTCCAGCTCAACGCCGCGTTTCGCAACCATATAACCGGCTACCGGACTGTCGATCCCTCCCGACAGCAGAAGCATCGCACTGCCGTTTGTTCCGACAGGCATTCCTCCCGGACCCGGAATGATCTCGGAATAAATATAAACTTCTTCTCTTATCTCTACATTCAGACGTACTTCCGGATCGTGCACATCAACTTTCATCTCAGGATATGCATCAAGAACCGCCTCGCCAAGCGCACAGTTTAATTCCATCGAATTCATCGGATAGCGTTTATTCGCGCGTCGCGCTTCTACTTTAAACGTCTTGTCTGCCTGAGGATACATCTCGCCTACATAAGCAGTCACGTCTTTTTTCAATCCTTCCGGATCTTTCACTTCTTTGCGGACAACCGGACAGATCCCTACAATGCCGAATACTTTTTTGAGACTTTCAACCGTCTCCTCATAATCATATTCACCCTCGCAGTCCACATAGACTCTTCCGTGACATTTATGAACAAGGAATTCTCCGTCTACGCTCTGAAGAGCATACCTGATCTGACGCACAAGCGCATCTTCAAATATATAACGATTCTTTCCCTTGATCCCTATTTCTCCATATTTAATCAAAAATGAATGAAACTCCATCTTCTTCTCCTTCTTTGCGCCATATCTTTCTGTCATGTGAAATCAGCGCCGTGTATATTTCCGAAGCATCGGAATACAATTATATAGTGTTTCCAACGTATAGTCAATTTCTTCTTTTGTCGTAAACTCCGACAAACTGAACCGCAGCGTCGAATCAAGATATTCTCTCGGCGTTCCTATCGCCTGAAGAACACCGCTTATCGCCGGATGATTAGATGCACATGCCGAGCCTGCCGACACACAGATTCCACGATCTTCCAGCGTATGGAGCAGGACTTCGCTCCTCACTCCGGCAAATCCCGCGCTGACAATGTGCGGAGCGCTTCCTTCATCTGTAAGTCCATGCACTTTCACATTGCCAATCTGTGAAATACAGTCTATAAAATGCGTTTTCAGTTCCCGCATATGCTCCGTTTTCAGCTCAAGATCCTGATAGATCATTTTTGACGCCAATGCCAATCCTGCGATTCCAGGTACGTTTTCCGTTCCTGAGCGCATATCTTTTTGCTGACCGCCTCCGAAAATGATCGGTTTTATCTTCACACGGCTGTCCACATAAAGAAATCCCGCCCCTTTCGGTCCGTGAATCTTATGTCCGCTGGCCGAAAGCATATCGACTCCAAGTCTTTTCGGATAGATCTTATACTTTCCGAATCCTTGAACCGCATCCGTATGAAATAAGATTGACTGTTTATACTGCTTCACGATCCGGGCTGCCTCAGCAACGGGCTGTACCGTTCCGATCTCGTTATTGACATACATGACCGATACAAGGATCGTCTCCGGACAAAGCGCTTCTTTCAGCGCGTCAAGCCGAATTCTTCCGCATTCGTCAACAGGAAGATACGTGACGCGAAATCCTTCTTCCTCTTCCAGATAATGCATTGTATTCAAAATGGCAGGATGTTCCACACAAGAAGTGATCAGATGATTTCCGTTCCTTCGATTGGCCCGCGCACATCCTATCAGCGCCTGATTATCACTTTCCGTACCTCCGGAGGTGAAAATAATTTCTTTAGCATTTACTTTTAAAAGCTTGGAAATCGTTTCTTTTGCTTCTTTTATATATCTTTCAGCTTCCATTCCCTTCCGATACATTGCCGACGGATTCCCGTAATCCCGACACATGATATGATAGACAAGCTCTCCCACTTCCGGATAACACATCGTTGTAGCTGAATTATCAAGATAAACTTCCATGATTCCTTTCCTTTACTGATTTCTTACTATTAAATTATGACTCTTCTCTTTTCGGTGACACAGCGCGGCTTTCTATATGATACATCAAGATCGAAAGTGTCGTAAGACCCGCAGTCTCTGTCCTTAAAATCCGCTTTCCAAGCGTGACCGGCCGCGCCCCTTTCTCTTTTGCCCTGAGCACTTCCGCTTCTTCAAAACCTCCTTCAGGACCGATAAATATTCCGACCGACTGTCCCGGTTCTATTTGTTCGATCACTCTCACAGTCTCGGCCATACCTTCTTCCAGTTCATACGGGATAAGAACGACGTCAAGACTTTCTGCCTGTTCTAATGCTTCCGTAAAAGAACATACTCCGCAAACTTCCGGAATCACGCCTCTTCCCGACTGCTCTGCCGCTCCTTTTGCGATTAGCTGCCAGCGTTCCTGCTTTTTCACCGCTTTCTTCTCATCTAACTTTACGACCGAACGTTTTGCCGAAAACGGAACGATTTTGTGAGCGCCCAGTTCTACCGACTTTTGTACGATCCATTCCATCTTATCGCCTTTCGGAAGTCCCTGAAACAAAATAATTTCCGATGGAAGTTCCGTCTCGGTATCCAGCTTTCGGAACACATCGAGCACTGCCTGATCTTTCTCATACCGATTCAGGCAGCAAAGATAAGTCGTCCCCTGACCGTCATTGATCCTTACATCTTCTCCCACTTTCATGCGAAGTACATTTTTCATATGGTTGAGATCCGCGCCCCTGATCAAAATTTCACTTTCTGTGATCCATGACGGCTCTGCAAAAAACTGCTGCATTCCTCTTCTCCTTACCGTTTTAATTTTTTCGGGCTGTCACACAGACCCACTCGCCTTGATATGTAATGTCAAGCACTTCCAGACCTGCTTTTTTCACAGCTTCCACAACCGTTTCTTCTTTATCATCGATAATACCGCTTGTAATATAGATTCCGCCCTTTTTTATCTGATTCACGACAACCGGAGTCAGCGCTACAAGAACGTCCGCTAAAATATTGGCCGCAACAATGTCATAACACTCATATCCGACTTTATCCTGTACTTCTTTGTCATCGATAATGTTTCCGATCATCACCTCATAACGGTCTTTTGAGATTCCGTTCACTTCCATATTTTCATGAGTTGCATCGATAGCACAAGGATCTAAGTCTGTTCCGACCGAATATTTTGCACCGAATTTCAACGCAAGCATCCCGAGGATCCCGCTTCCGCACCCTACGTCAAGAATCTTCGTATTCTCCGTTACATATTTGCGGATCTGGCGGATGCAAAGCTGAGTTGTCTCATGCATTCCCGTTCCGAACGCCGTACCCGGATCGATATGGATGATCATTTTATCTTCGTCTTCCGGCTTTACCTCTTCCCATGACGGAATGATCAAAACATCGTCTACATAAAACTGGTGAAAATACTGCTTCCAGTTGTTCACCCAGTCCACATCTTCCGTTTCCGACTCTTCGATCAGACACTCTCCGACGTTTACATAAGCCGACATTTCCTCCAGTTCTTTTCTTACATCCGACAGGATCTTCTCTTTGTCTTCTTCCGGTTCCAAGTAAAAACTCAGATACGCCACGCCGTCATCCGCTTCTGTCTGCGGAAGGATATCTACAAACATCTGCTCCTTGTCCGACTGAGTAAGAGGAATTTTATCCTCGATCTCCACTCCCTGAATTCCGAGATCCATAAGCATACTGCTTACAATATCTTCTGCTTCCGTCGTCGTCTTTAACCGAAATTTATTCCATTTCATTTTTTAATCCTCCTGAAACCATAAATTCAAATCTACATTTCCCGTGATACCGGGAACTGCGCCCGTTTCACTGTACTGCCATATTTTATATTCATACGGACACTGCGGCGTCTCATGATAATCCGCATACCAGAAATCATACTCTGTAAGCTGCTCCATATCAAGCGTAAAAGTCATCCATTTTAAATTTGCGTAAATCATCGGATCGTATCCCGCATGTTCGATCGTATCACAAAACACTTTGCAATAATTCGTAAAATCCTGCCGCGTATTTCCATCTGTTCTCGCGCTGTCCCACTTGATCTCTTCTGTATCAAAAACAACAGGACCCGTAATATTATAATGCTTCAAATGCTCAAGCACAAATTCCGCTTCCTCCACTGCCTCAGCCGGAGAAACTGCCTGTGAAAAAAAATACACGCCTACCTGCAGCCCTGCTTCCAGAGCGTTCTTCACGTTTTGCTCGTACATCGCATCCAATACAAGAGAGCCGCTCTCTCCGTAAGCCCGATACCCGAGACGAACCATAACAAATTCGACACCGGATTCTTTCACCTGCTTCCAGTCGATCACTTCTCCTTGAAATTCAGATACGTCGATCCCAAGTTTTGCCTTTGCACCTGTTTCCGGGTCCTGATAGCTTTTATAACCTGTCTGCTCATCTGTCTTTAAATCGGAAAAATCGTAAGTACATTTCGGAACATCCGAAAGCAGCGGCGCTTCATAACGGTTCTCTTCCACATCTTGAAAACAGTATCGCTTCTTTTCCCCGTCCTGATTGCCGCCTGCATTTTGTATGAGAGAACCGTTCTTCTGAACAATCCACTCTCCCGAATCGTATGTTTTATCCTCATTTCCTGTTACAGACTGCGAAATCACCTCTTTTTTCGGAGAACAGGCTGCCAGCATAAGAATCGTACAGCTTACAACCGCAATCATCTTTGCCGTTTTTCTCATACTGATTTTTATTTTCAGACTCGTCCTCTCCCCGTTTTCATCTGTCTTCTTTTTGAATCTGTCCATAGATACGCCTCTTTCTTTCCGATTCATCTATATACGCGCTTCTTCACTCCCGCCCCTTCTCATCCTTTAAATGACCGCTTACTTGAAACTTTCCGCTCTCTCTGCGAACATAATATCTCCGATTTTGATCTCTCCGCCTCGGATCACTTTTGCAAAAACACCTTCTCTCGGCATAATGCACTCTCCCATCTTCTGAAAAATAAGACACCCGTGATGACACTCTTTTCCGATCTGCGTCATCTCTAAGATCACATCGCGGCATATAAGCCGTGTTCCGACCGGAAAAGAGCGAAAATCCAAGTTTGTTACTACAAGATTCTCTCCGAAAGCGCCGTCGATCACTTCTGCTCCTTTTGCCCGAAACGCTTCGATCTTATCATGAGAAAGAAGACTCACCTGCCGATGCCATTTTCCGGCATGAGCGTCGCCTTCTATCCCAAAATCTTCTATAAAATGTGCGCTGCCCACATTTTGCTTCTGCGTTCCTTTTTCTCTGCTTACACAGACTGCGAGCACTGTTCCGCTTTCTGCTTTTTCTGACATTTTTCTCACACTCCCCGCTATCTTTGTTTTATCTTCTTTATCTTATTGCTCTGATTTTTTGTTCTGATTTCTTTTTCCTGTCAACCGCCGATCTGAGACATCTTTTTTGTTTCGATTTCTTCGCCTTTTCCAGATCTTCCGAACTCATGACCGTCAGGTTTAAAAAACACCGCTTCTCTCATCTTCTCCTCGATCAAACTGTCATCCGCCCCGTTTCTTAACATTTCCCGAACGTCTGTGCCGTTTCCGTATTGCAGACACGGCTTTAAAAATCCTTCCGAAGTGAGTCTGATCCGATTACATTTATAACAAAATTTATGCGAAAGGGCGCTGATAAATCCGATTCTCCCATCAAAATTATGAAAACGAATATACTCTGCCGGTCCGTTTCCTACTCTTTTTTTATATATTTCATAATCGCCGAATTCGTTGTGAAGCAATTTATATATTTCTTCAGACATTTTTCCGTTGAAATTTTTCCCATTTCCAATAGGCATCATCTCAATGAATCTGACATCTATTTTCCTTTTTTTCGCCAAAAGCGCAAGAGAAATGCAATCTTCTTCACAGAAAGGCACACAATTTACTTTCACTTTCAGATCAGGATATTTTAACGCAGATTCCATGCCTTCCAACGCCTTTTTTATATCACCGCCCCGCGTCATCCGAAAATAACGTCTTTCGTCAAGCGTATCAATGCTTATATTAACAGAAGCAAGCCCGTTTGAAACTAATTCGTTTATTTGTTCTTTTAATAATATCCCGTTTGTTGTCAACGTCACTTCATCTATACCCGGAATACCCTTTAACTTCCCGACAAGATCCGGTATTCCCCGCCGCACAAGCGGCTCTCCGCCTGTCAGCTTGATTTTCGTAATGCCAAGTCTTACCCCAATCCTGCACACTCTTTCAATCTCTTCAAAAGAAAGGATGTCTTCATGCGGAAGAAAGGAAAAGCCCTCTCCCGGCATACAATAAACACACCGCAGATTACACCTGTCTGTTACGGATACCCGCATGTAATCAATCCGCCTGCCGTACTGATCGTTCATCGTCCGCACTCTCCCGCCTGTCCTGTCAATATTTCAAGTCCATGTTCCACTACCGGAAGAACTGCTTCCAGATTTTCTTTTACCGCTTTCGGACTGCCCGGAAGATTCACGATCAACGTATGATTTCGGATCGCGGAAACAGCTCTGCTCAACATTGCCCTCGGCGTCACTTCCGCCGAAGCTGCTCTCATCGCCTCTGCGATCCCCGGAACATTCCGATGTGCAACTGCCATTGTAGCCTCAGGAGTACAATCACGCAAAGAAAACCCTGTACCTCCTGTCGTAAATACGATATCAACCTTTTCATCATCACAAAGTGTACATAGACACTTTTCAATTTCTTTTTGCTCATCCGGGAGAAGTTCCGTTCTCACAACATCGTATCCCTGATCCGCGATCATCTCACAGATCAACGGGCCGCTCTTATCTTCTCGTTCTCCCGCAAATCCTTTATCACTCATCGTAACGACCGCAGCTTTCCATCTGCGCGTCCGTTTCTCTTTTTTGCGGCACACGTTCTCCACATCTTCTGCCTCTGCATTTCCCGCAGATCTGTTTTCTGCCGACAGATTTTCACCGACAAGTCCGGCACACCGGTCAAAATCGTTCCATATATCTCCGCTTTTACCTCCGGTCTTTTTCAAAAGACGGATATCGGTAATCTCCATCTTCTTATCCAATGCTTTACACATATCGTAAATCGTAAGAAGCGCGGCGCTCACTCCTGTCAAAGCCTCCATCTCAACTCCGGTCTTTCCTGTCACTTTCACTGTACAGGTACAGAAGATCGCACATTCTTTCTCATTCATACGAAAATCCACCTTACAATTCGTAAGCGGCAATATATGACACATAGGAATCAGATCTGAGGTCCGCTTCGCCCCTGCAATACCCGCCGTTGCCGCAACAGCCAAAACGTCGCCTTTACCGACTGTCCCTGCTTTCACAGCCTGAAAAACATCCCGGTTTACAAGAATCTTCCCTTCTGCCACAGCCTCTCGTGCCGTCTCTTTTTTGTCGGTCACATCGACCATGACCGCTTTTCCGTTTTCGTCAAAATGTGTTAATCCCATATAGAGTCCTTTCCGTTCTCTTACATTTTTCCAAATCATTTTTTATTCTACCACAGTTTCATAAATTTTTCGATGACAAGATTGTAAAAAAAGAATGCCCTGTACCGTGTTGCAGTACAAAGCACTCTTTTTGAATCTTCTTTCGTATATTTACATTTATAAAACAGACGCCGCTTCATGAGCGGTATGAACCGCATGATATAATGTTCCTATTTTCGTATTACAGTCTCCGACGAAAACAACTTCTCTCCCCGCATCCGCAAATGCCTGTACTTTCTCTTCATTTGCTTTTACCCCCAGCGAAAGGATGATCTGTTCATATGAAAGTTCTATCGTTTTTTCATTTTTTACAAATACGATGCGGTCGCCCTCAATGTTCATTTTGACACCGCCGATCATCTTGACCTGTTCTGCTTCCAACAGTCCGCGCAGGGCAATTTGATTAAATTTGGCGCCTCCTCTTCCAAAATCACAGACATCGATCATGTCAACCAAAGTAACTTCTTTTCCCGCTTTTGCCAAAGACAGCGCTGCTTCGCATCCGGTAAGTCCTGCGCCTACGATCACAACTTGCTTCTTTGCAGAAACTTTCCCAAGCTCCACATCTCCGACCCATACGACATCCTCTCTGCCTTTCGCAAACTTCGGAATAACAGGCTCTGCTCCGACTGCCACGATCACCGCGTCATAGTCTTTTCCCTTCAGATCTTCCGCCCGAACTTCACTGTTCAAATGAACAGAAACCCTCTCTTGACCGGAAATAGAATGAATCGTCCATTCCACATATTTTTTGATATCTTGCTTGAATTTCGGAGCGCCTGCCATTGTGAGGACTCCGCCTAAATGATCTTCTTTTTCATAAAGATCTACTGTATGCCCTCTTTGCGCCGCCGTTCTCGCCGCCTCGATTCCCGCAGGTCCTCCGCCTATCACGGCAATCCTCTTAGGCAAAGTGTTCCCCAGATTCATATACAATGTTTCCATCCCAAGTTCTGCGTTTACAGAACACCTCACCGGAGCAAGATCATAATGCGTCCGGTTAATACAATAATTGCATCTGACGCATGGTCTTGTATTCTCAGGGCATCCGCTTTTGGCGTTCTTAACCACCATCGGATCTGCCATCAGTCCTCGCGCCATAGAAACCATATCGGCCTTTCCTTCCGCAATATACTGTTCCGCCTGCTCTAATGTAACCGACCCGACTACCGTCACCGGAACAGAAATCTCTTTCCTGATTTTTGCCGCGTCTTCGATGTTGATTCCATGATCGTAATAGATCGGCTGATTCATATAAGGAGCAAGTTTTTGCTCGGAATGCATCCCTCTGGATACATGAAGAAGATCGATATACGGCTCAATCCGTTTTACAAATGCGATAACTTCATCCAGGGAAGGCGAACCCTCGATCATATCATTTGCATTGATCCGATATTCGATAGCCAGACGATCTTTGATCTTCTCACGAACCGCAGCGAGCAGTTCCACCGTAAATCTTGATGCATTTTCAATCGTATCCGCGCCATATTCATCTGTTCTTTCATTGATCCTCTTGTTCAAAAAGCATCCCGGAAGCTGCCCGTGAGCTCCATGGATCACAAGACTGTCAACTCCGCATCTTACCGCGCGCTCTGCCGCCAACGCAAAATCTTCAATATATTCCTTGATCTGTTCTTTCGTCATATAAGTAGGGTCAAGCTCTACCGCCGGCTTATCGCCGTTGTGATCTCTGTCTGCGAAGTTTCCGCCATACATATTAATGGCAAAAAGTTCTATTCCGATCTTGCACTGATACATATGGACAAGATCTGATAAGATCGTCATTTCATTTACGACACTTTCTTCGCTCATTCGCAGCAGATGAGTGACAAATGGAGGGAGATTTCGATTGACGCAGCCACATCCGATATTAATACATGCCGCTCCGCCTTTTACGATATCCCTTACCCATTCAATCAATTCACGGTTTACATGACCGTCCGCCGTCGCAAAGGACGGCCATACAGGAGTGAAAGAAACTCTGTTTTTCAATGTCATGGGGCCGATTTTGATAGGACTTAAAACATGTTCGTAGTTCATTTTCTGTTCATTCATTTTCCGATGTTCCTTTCAAAAGTATTTAATCATCTTTTGAATGTCTTGCACCGATCTGAAAATCTTCGTTATGATCGAACATATATTTCACGGTGATTGGATCATCCCCTGTCAGTTTTTTGAAATCATCAGTAAAGATATCCATTTTTCCTTCTCTGATCGCCTGCGCAAACGTCACCATTCCATCGCTTGAAAACGGAGCTTCACTGTCTTCCAGGAATACGCCGTCCGTCGTTCTTGGCACTCCCATAGCATCCCATATCTGATAATTTTCTTCATCCGTTACATTCTGGAACGTCAGATTGTTTCCTGTGGATTCATTTCCGATCTCGATAAACTGAGTAATCGTCATCAGCTCCGGTCCGTTAATATCCCAGACTTTCTGTGTAAACTCACCTGATCTGTGAAGCGCGTACGCTACAGCTTTCGCACAGTCTTTTCTTGAAATATAAGCCATTAATCCATCACCTTGTGAATTTGTAAGCGGAGTTCCCATTTTTACATAAGTAAAGTAATTTGTGACCATCGCCTCTGCATACTGTGAATTTCTCATAAACTGATAATCTAAGCCGACCTCTTTTATATAATTTTCTGTATAAATGTGGTCTTTCTTTTCAACACTAGGATTTGTCTCATCGTCTGCATTCACTAACGAAGTATAAATAATCTGTTTTACTCCTGCCGCTTTTGCCGCATCTATCGCATTTTTATGAGCTTTCTGCCTTTTCGCTCCTACAAACGGCATCGAAATAAGAGCCAGCGCATCTGCTCCTTTGAATGCCTCCGACAATCCATCTGCGTTGTTAAAGTTTGTCTGACGAGTCTCGACTCCCATATCTGCATATTTTTTGAGCGCCTCTTCACTATAACCACAAAAGATCAGATTCTCTTTCGGTTCTAAAGTAAGCAAAATTTCAGCGGCAGTTTCACCTAAATTTCCGTCAACACCTGTCAATAATAATTTACCCATCGTTTCATTTCTCCTTTGCTTTTCATACTGTAATGATAATATTTTAACAAGCAAAAAGAAACTACCTGCTTTTCTATAAAGACTATAAGTTTTTCTTATAATCTTTAAAATATGCTACAATATATTCATAAAACTGAACAACACTTTGTTTTTTATTTTCTTTTAAATAAGCCACCGCAAAATCTGCATGATGATGACTTCCTACTATTTTTACAGTGCACAGATCTTCCTCTTCCGGCACAACCTCTCTGCCTGTATATCCTATTCCTTCATCCAGTTTTATAGATATAAAATACTCCGAAAGAGAATTCACTTCTTTTACAATATTCGGTTCAAACCCATCCAATATAAACGCCTTCATAAAATCATCATAAAACTTTCTGCCCATCTGCGAAGATAACGTGATCATCGGCTCGTCTTTTACTAAAATGGGGTTGATGCTTTTATACTGACTTAATCTGTTTTTTCTGCTGCATACAATACACGTTTCCGACTGATGAATCGTTTCATAAGAAATATCCGGGTTTACAGAAAACTCTGATGACAGACCAAAAGCAATATCAATATCTCCTGCCTCCAACAGCTTTTTCCCCTCTTCAAATGTATAAACACGAACATCAAAATGCGTTTCATGCCCTTCTTTATATTCATTGATAATACGGGGAAGATATTTATTTTCAAACGGACCTGTAATCCCCACTACTATTTTCTGCGAATTCTTTTTTTGAATATAACGCGTCTGTTTCTCGATTTTCTCATATTCCTCAGATAACTGTTTGATCTTCTGATAATAATATTTACCGGCTTCCGTCAATTCAGGGCGGTATTTACTCCTGTCAAATAAACGAACTCCGACTTCTTCTTCCAGTTTAGAAATCTGCTGGCTAATGGCAGCCTGCGACAAATAGTGCTTTTTCGCCGCCTGCGAAAAGCTTCCTGTTTCTACAACTGACATAAAAAAATAAAAACTCTTTTTTAACATGTTGCCACCTCACCTGTTCCTGAGAATACTCGTTCTTTAAACTGCTTTCCTTTTTAGTATTCTTTCGTGTTATATGTGCGAAAGATCTTGCACTCAAGCTTCGGTTGTAAAAACTCAGTGCAGTTCAACTCCCATCATACCACATACAAAAATCATTTGCATCCGATCAGAACTCAACTCCACCGTCCGATCAGACCCCAGTTCGATTTCATCGCTTCACTCTTCATCTCACTGATGGGCGTCCGCCCTATGCTTAAAAAAGAGGACTCCGCACCTTGTAAGCAAGCAAGCTTGCTCAGCAGAGAACTTCTTTTTTATGCGCAGGTTATGTTTTCTCTCCGTCCGATCAGACCCCAGTTCGATTTCATCGCTTCACTCTTCATCTCACTGATG
>ERZ773183.1173-NODE-1173-length-23732-cov-15.431938_pt1 | contig 23732 bp, 20 predicted proteins | sample MGYA00580532_ERZ773183 | MGnify/ENA primary metagenome ERZ773183 (study PRJEB29015, sample SAMEA2737791) | human gut metagenome | biome: human gut; feature: human-associated habitat; material: faeces | place: China | collected 2012 ... | reverse complement strand
CGTTCGTCCGCCTTATCCGTGTCGTCCGCGTATCTATTTATTCATTTCTTTTCCGTTATAAATATACTTTCACTTACGAAGCTTAAGTTGTTAGTATATATAAAACAATCTCTACAGGCCGTTTGTTCGACTACTTCTTATCCTCTTGCTTCGACTCCTTAACGAACTCAGCTTCGTAGTTGAACTTTTTGAAACCAGCTTTCAGTTTGTCTACATTTGTCTTTTCAGCATCGTAGGTAATAGACACAGTTTTTGTTTTCAAGTCTGTAGAGAAATCTTTTACTCCTTTCTCAAATTTAATGTTGTTTTTCACCTTCCGTTCACAGTTTTCGCAATGCATCTGTGAAACTTTAAAAACAGCGGTACGGATATCTTTTGCCATCACTGCTGTTACACTCAATAAAGCTACTACGAGAGCAGCCATCATTCTTCTTGTTTTCATAAATATCTCCTTAGTTATTGGTTAATATTATTTTAGTTACGAGCTACAAGCTACTAGTTTCTTGCCAGATTAAACCTCAACCCGATATATGCCTTAGCACCATGCATCGGTCCCCACACCATGGTAGCATCGAAGTTCTCTCCCCATGGATTAGAGGCATCGATTATCGGATTCTTCTGCTTAAAGTTAGTCAGGTTTTCACCACCAACATAAATAGACCAGCGACGGAAATAACGCGTTACCTGGGCACTAAGTTGCTGGAAGCTGCCATAACGACGTTCCCACGAAAGACTGCCGTCAGCGAGTTCGTAAGGATCGGGCATCCTTCCACCCCCATTCAACTGAAGGGTAGCATCAAACTGCCATAGTCCCAGAGGTGTCTGATAGGAAGCTGTCAATAAACCCTTATACTTTCCGGTAAGTGGTTTCTCCATTAGTTTACCATTGTAGGTGGTCTTCGCGTCTGTCAGACGGTAGGCTGCCGTAAGGTTGAAACCTTTGAAAAACGGATAACTTGCCTCTACCTGGAACACATGTGAATAAGAACGTCCATCCAGATTATAAAAGGCCACTTCATGCGGATTGCTATCCATATCCACAACCACCTGTTTCAGAAAATCCGTATAGTAATACTCGGCATTCACATTCAACGTCTTACCAAAAACAGGAATGTAAGCAGACACACTCGCTCCGTAATTCCACGCTTCCTCCTGATCCAGATGAGGGGCAATCTTCATTTTACGGCTGCTTGCCAGGAGATAGTTATTCTCCGCCAATACATGATTGGTACGGTATCCCTTACCGGCAGACAAACGAAAATGCAGATACTCATTCGGATTATACTTGACGTGTGCACGCGGTGTAACAAAGAAACCATATTCGCTGCTGTAATCTCCCCGAATACCACCCATCAACATCAACTGATCATTCAGATTGAATGTATACTGGACATACGCTCCCGGAACAGACTCCTTCACTAATTTCTTCGTCAATCCGTCTTCTACCTGGTTTGTCAGCCGGTAATGCTGATCGAAACCATCATAATTGAAACTCAATCCCGTGGATAGACTATGCTGTTTGCTGAACTCCGTTTCAAAAAGCAACGAAGCATAGAAATTGCTTTGATCCACATCATACAGTTTACGTCCGTAAGTGGCATCCTGATTATGCAAAGTTCCTTGCAGAATCAAGGCAAGATTCGTATTCTTTTCTTTATCGAAAATATAAGCATTCTTGGTGAAGGCTTCGTAACGGTTTGTCTGGATGCCTATTTCGTATAGGTCATGAGTAGGTGTCTGTCCATGAGCTGTCTGACCACTGTTACGGGTTTCATGCAAAGCCTTTATACCTGCCTGAAATACATAATGATCGCCCATATACGCCCATCGGTTCCAGAAGTTATACTGCTCCACACGCGGAATATCCACAAAACCATCATCATTGGAGTCGTGAGATTTCGTCTCATTTTCATAATGCGCCAGCAAAGAAGTACTCCAGCGCTTCGAAAGCTTCACCGTAGCATCCGCATTAGCTTCATACCGGTTTGTGCTGCTGGCAAAAAGATTTGCCGACACCCAATCCGCTTCCGGCAACTGAGGCTTCTTGAACTCCACATTAATTTGTCCGGTTATAGACTCATAGCCATTCTTCACGGATGAACTTCCTTTACTGACCTGTATACTCTGCATCCATGGTCCTGGTACATATCCTAATCCATAAGGAGCGGCTGCTCCACGGAAATTCGGAATATTCTCAGTCATCATCTGTACATAGGTGCCGGAGAGCCCCAATAGTTTAATCTGTTTGGCTCCCGTAGCAGCATCCGAATAGCTTACATCGACAGAAGGGTTTGTCACAAAACTCTCGCCCAGGTTACAGCAGGCTGCACGTGTCAGTTCGGCACTGCTGATCATATCTTCGTTCATCACACTGGAGCGCAACTTTATGGTACCCATTTTACGGGTTACAATGTTCACTTCACCTAATTCCACTCCTTCACGAAGCACAATCTCAAGTTGCTGATTGCCCTTATCCACATGTACCGTATCATTTTCAAATCCGATAAAGCTAACTACAAGCAGATGGCTGCGGGCAGGTTTATGAATAGAGAAGTTACCATCTTCATTAGTGGTCGCTCCTTCGGTTGTATTTATCCAGAAAACATTTGCACCTGGAATGGGTTCTCCGGCAGTGTCTTTTACAACACCCGTCACTTGCGCCTGCAAGTTCAAGGTTATGGAGAGAAAAAGAAAAATATATAAAAATCTCATTATTCTTAAAATTCTATTAGTTCTTGCAATCATTTTAAATGACCTGCACTGTATTTGCTTCTTATCCGGTCCGTACTTGTTCCGTGTCTATACGCTTGGACTTGGTACGGACTTGGTATGGACTTGATACGGACTTGGTATAGTTAGGGCACAGTGCCTACCCTATTTGAAAGAAATGAAAATCTCTCAAACTTACAGGAGCGGATTCACTCCGTAATAAGGGAATTCTAAATGATGAGAACAGAATAAAGAGCCAAATACCGCCTTGAGCTGTCAGGATGCGGAGGTACATTATAAGCTACCTCCTCCAATTCACCTGTAGGCAAGGAGTATTGGAAATCCGGTAATGCTTCACAGAAAAGTTGAATAACCGGTACAGTTATAACAGGACTTTCGCACGAATACTTCACAAGATTTACCTTATAAAAGGTAGCCGTACAGCCTTCATCCTTACAAGATTCCTCCGGATTATGATAAGATTTGTGACATTTAGCACAACCATTGGTGCAGCATGCCTGCTCTGTGGCACAACGTGCACAACAATAGTGGACAATAGAAACTCCGGCCCCTGCATACACAACCGTCAGGGACAATAATATTGCCAATATGTAGCGAAGTCTCTTCATATCTGAAACAAAGATAGGCAGATAAAAGCATTTATGCCTATTATTTTTTCATTTTTTATATGTTCTATTCGTTTATATGTCCTATATTTGTCGATAGCGAACTGAAACCAGAATGTTGAATTTAACGAAGAAAGTCCAAATGAAAAAGCAATATGTCAGCCTACTTGTCATTCTACTTGCGGCAAATGGCTTTTTATTTTCTTGTGGTAACACCATGAACAAAAACGCAGGTGCGTTGGAGTTCGACAGTATACAGGTAAACGAGACTGCACACCTGTTCGGAGATACTGCAAAGCCCGGATGTAACATTACCATCAACTTTGCCTATGCCAGTAAATCATCCGACGAGAAACTGAAAGACAGTCTCAACACCTATTTCCTCTCTGCCTGCTTCGGCGACAAGTACATGACGATGACACCCGAAGAGACTGTAAAAGCTTATAAAGAAACCTATATCCAGGATTATCTGAAAGATCTGGAACCCATGTATGCCAAAGATGAAGCGGAAAAAGAAGATTCAGCATCCATAAGTGCCTGGTACTCCTATTACAAAGGTGTAGAAGGCCATGTACAATATTACAAAAAGAATCTGCTGGTTTACCGCATCGATTACAACGAGTTTACCGGAGGCGCCCATGGCATTTATATGTCCACTTTCCTCAATATGGACTTGCGTACTTTGACTCCGATACGTCTGGACGATATTTTTGTAGGAGAATATCAGGAAGCACTCACTGACTTGCTATGGAACCAACTCATGGCAGATAACAAGGCCACTACACGCCAGGAAGTAGAAGAAATGGGATATACAAGCACTGGAGACCTGGAACCAACCGAGAACTTCTACCTGAGCGAAAAAGGAATCACTTTCTATTATAATATTTATGAAATCGCTCCCTATGTGATGGGACCGGTAGAAATCACTCTGCCTTATGAAATCATGTCGCATTTACTGAGCGATGAAAAAGGGGTGTTAATTATGAATTCTTAATTATCAAATATTAATTCTATGCAGATTCATAATTCCGGCTCGCAATTAATAATTAATAGTTTATATTTTATATTTAAATAAACATGGAAATCATTCTAAAGTACTTCCCGGACCTCACAGAGACGCAGAAGCAGCAATTCGCGTCCCTCTATGACCTCTATACGGACTGGAATGCTAAAATAAACGTCATATCACGCAAAGACATCGAGAATCTGTACGAACATCATGTACTCCATTCACTGGGTATAGCCAAGGTTACACGCTTCGTACCCGGTACCCATATCATGGATCTGGGAACAGGAGGAGGCTTTCCCGGTATTCCTCTTGCCATCTTATTTCCCGAAGTGAAATTCCACCTTGTAGACAGTATTGGAAAGAAAGTGCGCGTAGCAACGGAGGTAGCCAACAGTATCGGACTAAAAAATGTCACTTTCCGCCATGCCCGGGCTGAGGAGGAAAAGCAGTTATTCGATTTCGTTGTAAGTCGTGCTGTAATGCCGCTTGCCGATCTACTGAAAATCATTCGTAAGAATATCACTCCCAAACAACAGAATGCTTTGCCCAACGGACTGATCTGTCTGAAAGGCGGCGAGCTGGCCAATGAGACTATGCCTTTCAAGAACAAGACTGTGATGTACGATCTGAAAGATTATTTCGAGGAGGAATTCTTTGAAACGAAAAAAGTGGTTTATGTAGCGCCTTAATCACAAAAATAATGACTAACATATACCTATCATGAAAATAAAAAGGTTTGAATTTAATATGTTCCCCGTGAACTGTTACGTTCTGTGGGACGACACCCTTGAAGCTACCGTGATAGACCCCGGTTGCTATTATGAGGAGGAAAAACAAGCGTTGAAGAACTTCATTATCAAGAACGGTTTGAACGTAAAACATCTCCTCAACACACACCTGCATCTGGATCATATCTTTGGAAATGCTTTCATGGTTAAAGAATTCGGTCTGCAAGTAGAAGCTAATAAGGCCGATGAATTCTGGATTGATGAAGCTCCGAAACAAAGCCGTATGTTTGGCTTTCACTGGAACGAACTGCCTGCACCAATAGGGCACTATTTACATGATGGAGACATCATCAGTTTTGGAAATACAACACTGGAGGCTATTCACGTACCGGGACACTCACCGGGAAGCCTTGTTTATTACTGCGCTGCAGATCACTGCATGTTCTCCGGAGATGTACTCTTCCAAGGTAGCATCGGTCGTGCCGACCTCACCGGCGGCAACTTCGACGAACTGAAAGAACATATTTGCAGCCGCCTGTTCGTATTGCCCAATGAGACAATAGTCTATCCCGGACATGGTGCTCCGACTACTATCGGCATTGAAAAGGCAGAAAATCCATTCTTCAGATAAACTTAAAAAAACAGATACTACCATGAAAAGCGACCTATTAGCTTGCCGCCACATCGGCATTAGCGAGAAAGATGAAGAGAAAATGCTCCGGAAAATTGGAGTCGGCAGTTTGGATGAGTTGATAGATAAAACCATTCCTGCCAACATTCGGCTGAAAGAGCCATTAGCACTCCCCGAACCCATGACAGAATATGAGTTCGGCCAACACATCACCCGATTAGCGTGCAAAAACAAACTTTACACTACGTATATCGGCCTCGGCTGGTATAATACCATCACCCCCGCCGTTATCCAACGGAATGTATTTGAGAATCCCGTATGGTATACCTCCTATACTCCCTACCAGACAGAAGTTTCACAGGGACGCCTCGAAGCGTTGATGAACTTCCAGACAGCAGTCTGCGACCTAACAGGTATGCCTCTTGCCAACTGTTCCCTGCTGGATGAAGCAACAGCTGCAGCCGAAGCCGTCAGTATGATGTATGCCCTGCGTCCGCGCGATATGCAGAAATCCGGTGCAAACGTTGTGTTTGTGGACGAAAAGATTTTTCCACAAATATTGGCAGTAATGACCACACGCGCCATCCCGCAAGGTATCCAGATACGCACAGGTAAATATTCCGAGATGGAAATGACGCCGGACATTTTTGCCTGCATACTGCAATATCCCAATGCAAGTGGAAATGTGGAAGATTACCGCACCTTTGTAGAGAAAGCTCACGCTGCCAACTGCAAAGTGGCTGTAGCCGCCGATATTTTGAGTCTTGCCCTACTCACACCTCCGGGAGAATGGGGAGCTGACATTGTATTCGGTACTACGCAGCGTCTCGGCACACCAATGTTCTACGGTGGACCGTCTGCCGGTTATTTTGCTACACGTGACGAGTACAAGCGTAACATTCCGGGACGTATCATTGGCTGGTCAAAAGACAAATACGGAAAGTTGTGTTATCGTATGGCCTTGCAAACCCGTGAGCAACATATCAAACGTGAAAAAGCCACTTCAAATATCTGTACCGCACAAGCGTTGCTGGCAACGATGGCAGGTTTCTATGCCGTATATCATGGACCGGAAGGCATTCGCACTATCGCCGAACGCATTCACAGCATTGCGGCATATCTCGAAAAGAACATCAACAAGCTGGGATACAAACAAGTGAACGAGCAATACTTCGACACCCTACGTTTTGCATTGCCTGATACTGTATCTGCACAACAGATACGTACCATTGCCTTGAGTAAAGAAGTTAACTTGCGCTATTTCCACAATGGAGATGTAGGTATGAGTATCGATGAAACAACAGATGTATCTGCTGCCAACATCCTGCTCTCCATTTTTGCCATTGCCGCCGGTAAGGATTGGACAAAAGCAGAAGATATTCCCGTAAGCAGTACTATCAGCAAGGCTCTGAAACGTCAGAGTTCTTATCTGACCCATGAAGTGTTCAATAAATATCACACAGAAACGGAAATGATGCGTTATATCAAACGCCTCGATCGCAAGGATATTTCCCTTGCCCACTCCATGATTTCCCTGGGTTCCTGCACCATGAAGCTGAACGCTGCGGCGGAAATGCTGCCCCTCAGTCGTCCGGAATTCATGTGCATGCATCCGCTTGTTCCCGAGGACCAGGCAGAGGGCTACCGTGAATTGATAAACAATCTCAGTGAAGAATTGAAAGTCATCACAGGCTTTGCAGGCGTCAGTCTGCAACCGAATTCCGGTGCGGCAGGTGAATATACAGGGCTTCGCGTTATCCGCGCTTATCTGGAAAACATCGGTCAGGGGCACCGCAATAAAATATTGATTCCCGCTTCAGCCCATGGCACCAATCCGGCATCTGCCATCCAAGCCGGTTTTACTACTGTGACTTGTGCTTGCGACGCACAGGGTAATGTGGACATGGATGATCTTCGTGCCAAGGCGGAAGAAAACAAAGACGACCTTGCCGCACTGATGATTACCTATCCTTCTACTCACGGTATTTTTGAAACAGAAATCGTAGAAATCTGCCGCATCATCCATGAATGCGGAGCACAGGTATATATGGACGGCGCCAACATGAATGCGCAAGTAGGTCTGACAAATCCCGGCTTTATTGGCGCCGACGTTTGCCACCTGAACCTGCACAAGACATTTGCTTCGCCTCATGGTGGCGGTGGTCCGGGCGTAGGTCCTATCTGCGTTGCAGAACATCTCGTCCCATTCTTGCCAGGACATCCGCTGTTCGGCAATCCTGCCAATACTGTATCTGCCGCCCCATTCGGTAGCGCCGGTATTTTGCCTATCACTTACGGATATATCCGTATGATGGGTACGGAAGGATTGACACGTGCTACCAAAATCGCTATTCTCAGCGCTAATTATCTGGCAGCCTGTCTGAAAGATACGTATGGCATCGTATATCGTGGCGCTACGGGTTTCGTAGGCCATGAGATGATATTGGAATGCCGTAAGGTTCACGAAGAAACAGGTATCAGCGAGAATGACATTGCCAAACGATTGATGGATTATGGGTATCATGCTCCTACCCTCTCCTTCCCTGTTCACGGTACACTGATGATAGAGCCTACGGAAAGCGAAAGCCTCAGCGAGCTGGATAATTTCATTAATGTAATGTTAAACATCTGGGAAGAAATTCAGGAAGTGAAAGAAGGCAAAGCAGATAAGGAAGACAATGTTCTGATAAACGCTCCGCACCCCGAATATGAAGTGGTTGCCAACAACTGGGAACACAGCTATACTCGGGAAAAGGCGGTTTATCCGATAGAAAGTGTACGCGAAAACAAATTCTGGATAAACGTAGCGCGTGTGGATAACACGCTGGGCGACCGTAAGCTGTTGCCGACGTGCTACGGATGCTTTGAATAAACTCTCTTGGTGTATGCGGACGAATAAATATTCGTCCGCATATATATAATGATGTTGCTCCTAACGATTCATTGCTGAAATACGAACTACTTGCCATTCGTGCCCACCTTCATCAAATAAATGACAGTCTGCAAAAAGTGGGAAACGGCATCATCATGGCTTATGGCCGACAGTCGAACCTATATCTTGCTCTCAATATGTACGACCGGGCATTGGAACTGGAACCGTCTGGCTTGCCGTTACTCCATTCAGAAGGACAGTTTCGAAAAGCACACCTTACAATAGGGAGATGGCGAAAATATAAAATAGAAAATCTTTGCTTTCTGCCCCAAAAGGCATACCTTTGCGGAAGTGTCACGAGTACTAACCGAAGAAATGAGCATCACCCGGAAAAAGAAACAAAACGGACTTTTCTACACAAAAGCCGAAGAGAGAATAAATACCCTCTCGCACGCCGCAGGCATCCTGATGGGAGTTGTTGTCGGCACGATATTTCTCGTAAAAAGCTATCAGAGTGGAAACTTCTGGGCTGTATTCGGCATCTGGCTCTACCTCTTCGGCATGCTCGGCTCTTACGTTGCCTCTACTCTCTACCATGCGCTGAAATACCATAATCCCTGGAAAAAGCGGTTGCGGAATTGGGACCATGCGGCTATCTACTGGCATATTGCGGGCAGTTATTCACCCGTCACACTCATTGCACTGCGGAGCGAAGGCGCTTGGGGATGGGGACTATTCGGTTTTGTCTGGTTGTGCGCTATCATCGGCACTATCGCGAGTTTCCGCAAAATGGAGGAACATAGCAATGTGGAAACAATCTGTTTCATCGTTATGGGGCTGTCCGTACTGGTTGCCTTCAAACCTCTATATGCCGTTGCCGCAGGAACGTGCTACTGGATGATCGGTGAGGGCATTTGCTACATCACCGGAGCGGTGTTCTACTCTTTCCGGCAACGTTATATGCATTCTATATTTCATTTCTTCGTATTGGGAGGATCAATATGCCACATGATGGCGGTGTGGTTGATTTTATAAAAACGGACAGTCAAAATGAACAAGCTAACAGACATAATCAAACGTTACGGCATAATAGGATGCCTGTACAAAACAATCTTTAAAGTCGTGAGAATGCTGGGTATTACTTACATTAAGTACTTAGCATACTTCAAAGAGCTTCCCGAAACCATAGATACCGACACATTAGTACAGTATCACAAAATGACAATGGATGACTTCAGAAAGCAAATGAAATTCGATGGGAAGTGGTTTAATAATCGCAAGTTGAAACAAATTGAAAGGTTTATTGACCAACCGGGATATTCATACTACGGAATCTACGATGGCTATAACCTGATATGTTATGGCGCAATCTCAACAAATCACGACAACTTCATAAACAGAAAGATGGATCCGAATACAGCTTATCTGTTTGACGACTATACCAACCCCTATCATAGGGGAGAAGGATTACATCGGAAAATAATCGCCATAAGAGAGTATGAAGCACGGAAACAAGGTAAATCCGTCACTTTTGCCTATGTACAATCCTCAAACCGCGCCTCGGCGAAAGGCTTCAAACGTTGCGGATATGTAGCCAGAATAAAACTTATATATAAACAAATTGGGAAAAACAGACCTTTTAAAAGGAAATTCATTGAATTGTAAAAGTTACAATAGTCGGCATACCACTACGACAAGACTTCGCTGACTGCTAAAATATATTAATTAATCTCTCCCTTCCTTGTTTTTCTCCTCAGCTTCCCCTACGTTTGCAGTGTTGTACATCAGTGCAACACTTAAAAAACTATGATAAAGATAGAAAACATCAGCTACGGCTACAAGTCTAACCATCCTATTTTCAATGATATATCTTTGGAGATAGGCAACGGAATATACGGACTTCTGGGAGAGAACGGTGTAGGTAAAACCACACTGATACATCTCCTTTGCGGACTACTTTTTCCTTGGAAAGGAGAATGCAGCATTGATGGGATGAATCCGGCAAAAAGAGAACCCGCCTTATTGAGCCGCTACTTCTTTCTGCCCGAAGAAATGCAGATGCCTTCCGAAAGCATTTCCGCTTTTGCCACACGGCATTCCGCTTTCTATCCTCACTTCAACCACAAAGAGTTTGAACAGAACCTTGAAGAACTGAAGATTGACAGGAAACAGAAGTTATCCGCAGTTTCTTATGGTCAGCAGAAAAAGGCGATGCTGGCGTATGCCTTTGCACTGCATACCCCGCTCCTGATACTCGACGAACCTACAAACGGACTGGACATCACATCCCGACAAGCCCTGAAACGTATCATCAGCCGCAGCATAGATGATGACAGTACGCTACTCATCTCCACCCATCAGGCACACGACTTCGAGAACCTGCTGGATCACCTCATCATCCTCGGCGAAGGCGAAATCTTGCTGAACCGTTCGTTGGACGAAATCAGCCAGCGCCTCCTCTTTGCCCGGACAGACAGTCTGCCCGAAGACAGCATTTACAGCGAACAGGAATTACCTGGATATTTCTCCGTGTTGCCTAATGAAGAGGAAGAAGAAAATACACCGGATATAGAACTGCTGTACAAAGCAGTGCTGCAAGTGCCGGAAAAGATAAAATCAATGTTCAAATAACAAAGAATATGAATGCAACCTTCAACCTGAAACGTTTCTTCCTGCTGGAACAGTACAAGAAACAGGAAACCGGCCGACACTTGCTTTGGAGTGCCGGCATTGTGCTGGGCATTTGTCTTCTCTGCATGATGTATGATATCAACAAAGGCTCAAGCTATTACATCGAACATACACAGGCTTTCTCCCTCAGCCGCTACCTGTTGTGGTTCCTCTGCATCGCCCCCTGCCTGTTGGAGATAAATATCACCAAACAGACCTCTACTCTATACCTGTTGATGCCCGCTTCCGTTTTTGAAAAGTTCCTGCACTTGTGGATGAAGTATCTGCTCGTACTCCCGCTGTTCTGTTTCTTGCTGATAACAGGCATAAAAGGGTTACTAATACTCTCAGGTACCAGCTACCTGCAACACTTCGGCAGCCACATTGAATTTCACCTGATAGAAAAAGACCAGATACTGTCATGCAGCTTGATGCAAGGAATTTTCTTCCTCGGATGCATAGCCTTCAAACGCCAGAAGCTGATAAATTCCTTCATCGTTTTGTGTTCCTGCTTCATTCTCATTTTCGGGATTATACTCTCAATGACATTGTGGGAACCTGCCGACAGCCACGGATATTGGATAGCAAACATAGCCTATCCCATCTATAATTTCCCGATAAGCAGCACGTCAGAAGCCATCATTGCTTTCTGCAACTACGGCACCCCTGTCCTGTTCAGCATCGGAATATGGATATCGAGTTACTTCCTGCTCAAAGAAAAACAACTGTAAGCTATGGACTTCAAGACCAATAAACCGATATACCAGCAGATTGTAGACTTCTGTTTCAGCAAGATACTCACCCGTGAGTGGACGGCGGGCGAACGAATAGTCTCGGTCAGGGAGCTTTCCACGCAGCTTGCCGTGAACTCGCGCACCGTGCTGAAAGCCTACGAATACCTGCAAGCGGAGGACATCATCTATCCCGAGCGGGGCATGGGCTTCTATCTCTCAAAGGATGCCATGAAGAAAGTGATGAAGATACAGAAGAAGGAATTCTTTGAAAACCAGCTTGCCGACCTGTTCAGCATTATGGACCTGCTTGGCATCAGCATAGATGAAATAACAGAACGATATAATAAACTTAAAAACAGCAGTTCATGAAGAGATACGCAAAGACAGCATTATGGATTACTTTCGGACTCCTCTTCGTACTCATCATAGTCAAGGTTTTTACGCTGATGTACGAACTGAATTCCGCCGTACAATCCTAACTTTCGCCGTCTCAACGAAGAAAGTATAAACAATTGAAATACAATAGATAGAATCTTCCCCAATGGGGAGGAGTGATATTTGCATCCCTAATTAATTAGTAACCTATTAACAGAAACGAATATGAAAACAAAACTATTTTTACTACTGCTTGCCTTCTCCGTACTCAGTACGCAGGCACAGAACTTCTCCGTCAAAGGACGCGTCACGGACGCTTCGCAAGAGGCGATTATAGCCGCCAACGTATCGCTATGGGCCACAGACTCCACCCTGGTGACCGGAGTAACTTCGGACGCACAGGGCAAGTTCGCCCTCAGTAAAATAAAGGCGGGCAACTACCGCCTCGCCATTACTTTCATCGGCTATCAGAGTGAAGTCATCCTGCTGAAACTGAACAACAACCTCGACCTGGGCGATGTACAGTTGCAGGAAGATGCCGTAAGTCTGGGCGAAGTAACCGTATCCGCCAGTAACGTGCTTCAACGGGTGGACCGTCAGATTATCCTCCCCACCGAAAGCCAATTGAAACGCTCGTTCGGTGCCTACGACCTGCTGAACAATCTCGGTATCGCCCGCCTGCAAGTGGACAACTTCACCAACAGCATGAGTGTCAGTGGCGGTGGAGCCGTGCAAACCCGCATCAACGGCATCAAGGTGACAGACAAGGAAATAGCCGCCATCAGAGCCAAAGACGTGCTGCGCGTGGAGTTCATTGAAGACCCCGGCAAGCAATACGGTGACGACGAACTGGGCGCTGTGGTGAACATCATCCTGCGCCGCCGCGAAACGGGTGGTGTGGTAAACTTCCAGCTTTCCGACTCACCCCATACCCTGTGGGGAGAGAATTTCCTGAGTGCGAAGTTCAATTACAAAAACTCCGAATGGGGCATCGACTACTTCAACAAGAACGGCAAGTATCACAGCCGCCTCGAATCTCACGAAACCTTCCACCTGGGCGACCGTACCATCGACCGCATCAAGGAAGGTATCGAAGACGAATCCCCCGCACTCAGTTTCATCAACAACCTAAACCTGACGTACAATCTGACGAAAGCGGACAAGTATGTCTTCAACGCCATCTTCCGCAATAACCTCAACAACGCGCCTTACCAGAACGAGCTGAACCGGATGTGGGCAGTAGGCAGCACGGAGTCTATCTATTCGTACGTCAACAACCACACATCCAGCTATTCTCCGGCACTCGACCTTTACTTCCAGCATACCCTACCCCATCAGCAGAGCATACAGATGAACGTGACGGGAACGCTTATCCACACCAAGAACAACCGTAAATATAAGGAGTACAAGGACGAGCATGCACCGTTGGCGGATATTCAGACGCTGGTGGATGGCGATAAACGCTCTGTCATCGGTGAGGCCATTTATGAAAAGAGCTTCAAGGATGTGAAACTGAGCGGTGGCGCCCACCACTACCAGATGAGGACGGAGAATGAATACAAAGGCTCCAATCCCACTACTTCGAAAATGGACCAGTCGCAGACTTCCGCTTTCTTTGAGGTGCAGGGCAAGGTGAAGGATTTCAGTTATGCGGGTAGTGTGGGCATGACGCGCGCCTGGTTCAAGGAAAGCGACGAAGACCATGCTTACTATACCTTCACGCCTACCGTGCGATTGAGTTACAATTTGAAGAAAGCGGGCTTCCTGCGCTATCGGTTCAATATCAGTCCCGCCATACCCTCGCTTGGTTCGTTGACGGATGTGGAGCAGGCTATAGATACGATACAGATAGTTCGTGGTAATCCGTTGCTGAAAACGTATCAGCAGTTCACGAACTCTCTGTCTTACAGCTATTCGAAGAAGCAGTTCAATGCCAATCTGAGCGTGCGCCACCAGTATTACGACAGTCCCATCATGGAAAGCATCTTCGTTGAGGACGGGAAACTGATATTGAAAGATGAAAACCAACGGTCGTTCCAAAGCCTGAATGCGGAACTGATGATCGGTACCAATGGCGCAACGCTGTTCGGGCTGAAAGATTTCCTGACGCTTTATGCTTCGGGAGGATATACCCGCAGTTGGTCGGAAGGCTTGACATACAGTCATACGTACGATGAATTTTATTACAGTGTGATGGCGCAATTGCAATACAAAGGTTTCTCACTGCTCGGGCAGTTCCGGAAGGTGCAGAATAACTTCTTTGGTGAAACCATCAAGAAGAATGAGAATCAGACCGCATTTATGGCGATGTATGCCAAGCAGAACTTTCAGGCAGGGATTGGTGTTCTGTTTCCTTTCACCAATAATTATAAGGTGGGAAAAGAACGTATCAGTGAGGTAGCGCCTTTCCGTTCGGAAACTTTTGTGAAAGAAACGGGACAGATGTTGATACTCCGCGTAGGCTATACGTTTGAGTTCGGCCGCAGACACAAAGCCGGAAACAAGGGATTGAACAATAGCGATACGGACAGCGGTATCATTGATATGCAGAGATAAAGATCCGGATATAATATAGTATAACCCGTTGGCGGAATTAATTCATTTCTGACACAGTTATGGATTATCTGACTTAAATACACAGCCGTTTTCCTTTCATGGAAATTCTGTTTACCCCAAATGGTAACTTTGTTCACTCCACACGGTAACTCCATTTACATGCCGAGGTAAAGACCGTTACATGCCGAGGTAAAGGTCGTTACAATAAGGGGTAAAGACTGTTACATACAGCGGTAAACGCTTTTACATCTTATGATAAGCATTCGGTAAATACTATTAGCTGACTATCAACGAACTAACAAGAAAGTCGTCAGCAATCTTTGATTCACATCTTTTCAGATACGAATTAACTCCGCCAACGGGTTAACATAATATAATTTCAACCCTCTTTGTGAAAAGAGGCAGCCCAAAGGGCGAGGTGGCGGGATTATACGAAATTGCTTCATGTATAATTCATTAATTACCTGACTGCCGCCTCCCCTGCGGGCATTTTTATATGCAGAATGTCCTAACTTTGGCAAATATTCAACTACACTTAATGACGAGAGTAACCGGTCGTTTTGTGAAGAAAAGCATATATTTGTCAATTACTAAAATAAAGCATATAGAAAGGAGGGCCAGTATTACTTAATAATAGTCACAGTACCTTCTGCCAGTTGCCTCTCCTTTGTCGGAGCGGTAGCAGCATAGCCCAAAGCAGCACAACCATATACACGGTGATTTTCGGGAATACCCAATTTCGTCAAGAAAGCACGAACATCCGGGTCATCGCAAGTCTGCCCCAGTTGATTGATCCAGCAAGAACCTATACCAAGAGACTTGGCAGACAGGAATATGTTCTGCATGGCACAGGCACAATCCATACTTGCCCACCACTGCGTGGGTGCATTGGAAACTATGACAAGCGTGGGTGCATGATAATAACAGCAATAAGTTTGGCTCTGTCCACGCTCCCGTAAACGAGGTTCATCACTTTTAGCAAAAGCACCTTTAATTTTCTCATTCAGCTCTTCCAATACTGCGGCATTCTGAATAGCCGTGAAATGCCAAGTCTGATAATTCATACCACTGGGAGCATAGATTGCCGCTTCCAGAATAGTATTCAAATCTTCTTGAGATATTTGCTGTTCTGCATAAGCGCGTACGCTACGACGCGACTTGATGGTCTTTAAAACTTCATTCATACTTGTTACTTTTTTGTCAATCCAATCTTTACATTCAGTTTGAAATAATATACACCATTCTCTTTTTCCAGAAAACCGTACTTATCCTTATCTACCGGACCTTTCTCTAAACGGGTATTCAGATAAAGGAAATCGGCAAATGTCCGGCGCTCCGATTTATGATAACAAAGCACCTCCCCTTCCGCATTTACCAGCAGAATACCTTCTACGGCTGAGTCCGCACCATTATAAATCTTTGCCGGACGCATGCCCAAAGCAAGTGCCAACAAAAACTGTTTCATCTTAAACTCATAGAAACCATGTTTGTTTATCAGTTCATCTTTTATCTTCAGAGGATTTATCTCTTTGATACGCTCCGTCAGTTCGCTGACACGGGAAATGCCGTCGAGGTGCATCATGCGCACCATCTCCGCCAACATACGGGGGAAGTGTAAATCAATCATCAGCAGGTTGCAACGGAACACACGGTCCGCCACATCCGAATATTTCAGCACTCCGCCCAGACGCTCAATCATCAGCATACGTTCCGTAACCTCCGTCGGAGATTCCGGCAAAGCATTCACCTTGTTCACCGTAGGCGTAGCAAACTTGATGCCCGACTGTTCCAGTTTCAGGTTTGCCGTGCGTCCGCCATCCAGCAACGGGTTCATCGAACTGAGGCGGCAACGGACATTAAATCCCGTCAACGGTGCTTCAGCGTGCCAGAAGGCAACAGAGAAATCCGTCCGGTCTTCCGTCTTCGCCTCCAAATCGTAGATATTGATGGCATCCAGAAAACCTTCCAGACCTTCGGGAACTTCAATCGTATCAGAACCGGCAGTCGTTTTCAGCAATTCAAGTATAATCTCTGCCGCCCCGCCAAAGTCTTCGCGGGGAATGTTCTGTTCTTCCTTGTCAGCCACAGTAAACGTCCCCGTTTTCTCCACCGTCCCGCTGACGATACGGATATTTTCCTGTTCTATATAATAACGGCGCGTGCCGTCATGCTCTTCCCTTTGTACCATCGCAATGGGCCAGCACTTTGCTTCATCCTTCCGAACTTGCGGTGTGCCCAATGAAACCTTTCCGTCTGCCAACAGGCGAAAGAATGTGTAGAGTTCGCCCAACTCACGCTTTGTTGCTTCGAATGCCATATATCTATATATTATTTATAAGTGCGCACAAAGATAAGGAAATCCATACAAAAAAAGTGAATGGACAAACTATTTCCATGCGCAAACGTTTTATTTGAAACGTATAACATTAAAAAAACAATGATATGGAAACAGAAGAAAATACAGTAGCCATCACGGCTACACCCAACGGACCTTTTATTGTAGAAGGCAATTTCAAATTGATAGACCGGGAGGGAAAAGCAGAGGTACGAAAAGGAAGAATCGCCTTGTGTCGCTGCGGACGCTCTTATAAACAACCCTTCTGCGACGGGACGCACAGGAAAATCCACTATAACGATTTATCTCTGAAATAGACGTTCCGGAGGAATTTTCTCCGGGGAGCTGAGACATTACGCATCCTCTTCAAAGCGCAATGTCTCGACTTTTTCCAGGCGTGCCCTCAGCTTCGGCATCATCGACTTACGGATGCGAAGCGCCATGCGGCAATCCATATCGTACGACTGTTCCAGTATTTCCGGCTCCTCCTCCTTGACAATGCGCATCACGTCATTCATAAAAGGGTATTCAAACAGGAAAGCCACCGTCTCATCCACCGTCTTTTCTATAATCTCGGCAGCAGCTATCGCTTCGGCGGCAGCAGCTTTATAAGCTACAATCAGTCCGCTCGTCCCCAACTTGATGCCACCGAAGTAGCGGACCACGATAATCAGTATATCGGTCAGTTCATTGGAGTTAATCTGTCCCAGGATAGGTTTTCCTGCCGTACCGGAAGGTTCTCCGTTATCATTGGCACGGAAATCCTTGCGCTCGGCTCCCAACATATAGGCGTAGCAGACGTGACGGGCATCGTAATATTTCTTCTGATAAGTTTCCAGATGCGATTTTACCTCATCGACAGTACGCACAGGCAAGGCGATAGCAATGAATTTGCTACGCTTCTCGGTATAAATCCCTTCGGCAGGGGCGTTTATGGTTTTGTAGGTATCTTCACTCATGCTGCAAAGATACGTATTCTTATCGTTATGAGAAAATAGTTTCTAATCCTCTCTCTTTTTCAGACGAAACGGACAGAGTTTAAAAGTTTTTTTTGTAATTCTGGAATAAATTTCTTATCGCCTTATAATAAAGGCTTTGGGAGGATTACCCGATTTTGAGGTAACGAGTTGGCAACCGTGCTTATTGCTGCGCTCTGCTGTGAGTTGCTATCAAGTCAGTCGTTCTATGCGCAAATATACGAATAAAAATCAATTGTACTATATAAAAATGGAAATTGAAAGTTAGTTAAGGAAGAAACGGCAAAGAATTAAACGTAAAATCAATGCTTTCTTTGGTTTATCATGAAAAACTATTCATATTATATATCTATAAACATTTATAATTAGATATATGATATACGGATACATTAGAGTAAGCAGTGACAAGCAGACGGTAGAAAACCAACGTTTTGAAATCAATAATTTCTGCGACAATCAAAAAATGAAAATTGATGGTTGGATTGAGGAAACCATTAGTGGAACAAAAGCCTACAACAAACGAGAACTTGGAAAGTTGCTCAACAAGGTACAGAAAGATGATTTGATTATCTGTGCTGAATTGTCCAGATTGGGGCGTAATCTCTTTATGATAATGGAAATTCTGAATATTTGCATGGGCAAGGAATGTAGAGTTTGGACTATCAAGGACAATTATCGGTTGGGGGAGGACATTCAAAGTAAGGTGTTGGCTTTTGCTTTTGGACTGTCAGCAGAGATTGAGCGTAACCTTATTAGCCAACGAACTAAAGAAGCCTTGGCACGGAAAAAAACAGAGGGGGTGGTATTGGGACGTCCTAAAGGGAAAAAGAGTGCTCCAGAGAAGTACAAACTCCACGATAAGAAAATTCTCATACAAGAACTATTGAAAGCAAAAGTTTCACAACGCAAAATCGCTAAAATTTGTAAAGTGGATAGAAATACGCTCGCTCGATTTATCAAGACTTTTATGGTAGAAGCATAAGGAGCGATTTTGTGCAACAAGAGGGTGTGGTGTGCGACTTCGTTTCCTCTGATTCGTGGGTGATACTCTCGCCTATTGAGCAGAGTATCAAACGAAAGATTGAGGCTGTGGGAACTCCATTGAAGGATTGGGATATTCAAATCAACTACGGTATTAAGACAGGATTCAATGACGCATTTATCATAAACACCGAAAAGCGTGATGAGATATTGGCGAACTGCCAAACTGAGGATGAACGCAATAGAACGGCTGAACTTATACGACCGATTTTGAGAGGACGCGATGTGAAACGTTACGGATATGATTGGGCTGGTCTTTGGCTTATCAATGCACATAATGGATTGAAGAGTAAGGGAATAAAGCCCGTAGATATAAATGATTATCCTGCAATTAAAGAATGGTTGGATAATGGAGGTGTAGCCTATAATGGTAAGATGTATAAAGGGTTCTCACAAATAGAGAAACGGTCTGACCGAGGTGATACGCCATATAACCTACGAAACTGCGCATATATGGAGGATTTTTCTAAGCCAAAAATTGTGTGGGGCAATCTTAACCTTACAGCAAGTTACGCAATGGTTCAAGACAACAGCTTTATCAATGCGCCTTCACCTGTGATTGTACCGGCAAGTAAATTTTTGTTGGCTGTATTAAACTCAAAGTTAGCTGATTATTATATTCGTCAACTTGGAGTTACGCGAAATGGTGGGTATTTTGAATACAAACCTATGTTTGTAGAAAAACTTCCTGTTCCTCAAAATGCAGATACTAAAGCTGTAACAGACATAGAATCTTATGTAGATTCAAAAAACGAAACGGCAATAGATAAGGCCGTGTATATGCTCTATGGACTTACTGAAGAAGAAACGCTGTATATTGATAAGAAAGGCAGATGATTGTTTCTGCCTTTCCTTGCTAATCAATAATTCGAAAGGGTTTGATTTATGTACGCTTTTTCCTCATCTGTGAAGTTATAAATATCAGCAATAACATTGTTGAGTATTTCACTAACCTCTTGTTTATTGTCTTTTGTGACAGTAGCAACTATTGAGAGTATTTCATTTTTGTTTATTAAAGGAGGTACTCTTAGCTGTTCTACAAATTGCCGTAACCATCTCCATCCATTTTCATCAAATCGGGTTGTTATTTGATTTAACGAATAAAGCATAGAGCGAGAGTTTAGAAACGCCAGCAAATATAAGAGCTCATCTTGATTGTTGCTGGGAACTGTCAGTATATATCCTGTGTTGCCCACCATGTTATTACCAAAGTCAAGAGCAAAGGCATTTCCTGTTCGAGCAAGTTCAGCCCACACAATTTTTGGCTTAGAAAAATCCTCCCAATAACTGATGCTATCTTGTGTTTCAAACCACTCGTTACTAGTTTTCTTTCGGGCTTTTATTTTTTTGCCATTAACAATATGAGTTTCTCCTGTTTGTTCTAAACGCTCTATGCCAATTGACAGAAGATAATTTTTCACCGCAGGATAACTTTCTATATCATAATGCCGCGAAGGAAATGTGGCTATAATCCACAAGTCCGCCCATTCATATTCATATCTCTTGATATCCCTGCCACGAAGAATCGGTCGTATAAGTTCAGCCGTCCGAACACGTTCATCTTCTGTTTGACAATTCGCTAGTATCTCATCACGCTTTTCGGTAGAAATGATAAAAGCATCATTGAAACCAGTTTTTATCCCATAGTTGATTTGGATGTTCCAATCCTTCAAGGGTATTCCCACAGACTCAATCTTCTGCTTGATGCTCTGTTCAATGGGAGACAATATCACCCATGGGATAGAATCTGCAAAGTTACACTTCACGCCTTGTTGCTGCACGAAATCGCTCAAATTATTCAAGCCATTCGAATCTTGTACCAAACAAGCTTGTGTGTTAAAAATATTTGCTGCTTTTTGAGATAAAAGAATATTTGCTTCTACCGTTATTGCATCGAATATTTTTATACCTGCAAAATCTACCAACATAATAGGATTGGTCTTGCTTGCGAAATAACCTCGCAAGGCTTCACCATACCCTGCACGCATCCATTTATTAGACGTGATATAGCAAAGAAAACCATTGGGAGTAAGCAGGTTCATACCCAACTCATAGAAGAGGCAGTAAATATCACCAGTGCGTGCATAAGTTATGTAACCCATGCATTCTAATACATCGGCACTCTTACCCATAGATTGTAACTGAATGTAAGGTGGATTGCCAATGATACAGTCAAATCCCAAGAAGTTGCCTTCGGCATCGAGTACTTCTGGAAACTCTATACGCCATTCGAATGCACCAAGATAAATTTTGTTGGAGCGTATTTCCTCAAATATATTTTCTAAAGTCGCAATTTCTTTCTTTAAATCGGCAATGCGCTTGTCCGACGCTTTCTTTTCCTTTTTTGTCGGTTCAAACAGTTGAGGCGCTTGTAAGTTTGCCAACTCAGAGCGGCGTTTGTTCAATCTAACCAATCGTGCATCCCGGCGGTTGATCTCTGTTTTCAGTTTCGACTTGATTTCTGTTATAAACGTTTCCAAATCCTGCTTTTCGCTTTTACTTTGGGCATTTTTATATTTAGCTACAGCCTCCTTATATTGGCTGATGCTGATACTAGACTCTCGCAGTACGGTCTGAATACTGTCTGTCAAAGCGAATCGGTGAAGCAAAGAATTTCCACATTTGATGTTAATGTCGATATTTGGTAAGGTTTCTAAATAAGTGTAATTACTTTCAGCCGTATAGTAAGCATTCTTCAACAATTCAATCCACAGTCGTAGGCGGCAAATCTTCACAGAGTTGGGGTTAATATCAACGCCAAATAAACAGTTCTCAATGATTTGACGCTTCTCCTTGAAAAGAGTTTCCTGCATGCGGCGACTTTCCGCATTGAGTGGGTTGTAAGCAAATAAATTACCTTCGGTATCGGTAACAATCAGCTCGTCATTTTCAATGGCAAGTTGATAGTCCGCTTTGCGGATACGCTTACCGGTAGCATCTACCAAAATACCTAATTCGTATTTCAAGAGTATCAGTTCATTGAGAGCAGACACAAGAAAGTGACCCGAACCAACAGCTGGATCACACAGTCGCAAACTGTTAATTAGTTCATTAGCTTCGACTATATTGTCAATATGGTTGTATAGTTCTATACGGGTGGTACAATTCCAGCCATAATAACCATTAAACTTTTGCAACACGGTCTTGGTGATTGCTTCACGGCACATGAACATAGTGATAAAGCCTGGAGTGAATACTGAACCATCCTTGTGACCATTTATTTTCTCGAATATAAGCCCTAAAACAGAAGCATTGATGAGTGTTTTAGCCTCTTCTTGCACTTCTTCACTGCCTTCGCTCGCAAAGTTATAAGCGTCGAGAAAAGCAAACAAATATTGCAGGGTGGGTAATGCGTTGACTTGTAGATTGCGTTTTTTATTTCGTAATACGCTACTCGCCAAGACAGGAAGTACCGTACGTTGTGAAAGGCTGTTTATCTTAATTGTTTTACTTTCCAAATCTGTCACCTCGAAAAGAGAACTGTTAAGATAGGGAACGTAAGCAAAATCACGCATAATGGAGTGTGTGCGGCTGCCCATGTCACGTGCAAGCACTTGGAAAAAGAGTGTGTTGAGATCATCATAGTCATGAATCTTAGTTATTGAAAGAAATTTATAGATTGCATCTCCATTGTGGTATTTCAACATCTGAGCCTCCAACAGTTTCAAGAAAAGGATACGATTCATCCAAGTAATACACAATTCCATTGCAACATTGAATAACCGTTCCTCATAATCATTCCCATACAAACGACCATTTATGTGACGCAAACAATCTTCTGCATCCAGTTGGTTAATAGTATTCTCTAGTAATGAAGCCTCGTCACGCCGTTCCACAGCTTTGCGTACAATCACGGTTTTATTATTCTCTTTGCGTTCCTCAATACCAATAATGTGTAGCAGCTCAGTGTAGAATCCACGGTTGAGCGAATTGCTGTCATTTTGGAACGATAGCTTCAAAAGATGTGTATCGCTGAATATCTTATAAAGTTCGATAAGTTTGCGTGAAGCGCTACTGTCTGTTCTATCAAGCAGGTGTTGATAGTCTTGTAAGTTGAAGTAAGTGTATTCAAGGCTATCTTTCACCTCCTCAATATAGGTTGTTGCAATTTCAGTATAGAAGAAATCGGTTTTGTTACTGGTTTTGCGTCCATCCACAAAGTCTTGAAACTCACGACGTAATTGTTTGTTCTGATAGAATTTGCGTTCAAACTCATGGGCATCAAAAATAAAGAATTCATGAATATTAGTAGCGATGAGATATTTAATATCATTGTTCTTCTTATTGACACGTTCTTTAAGATAGTATAGCAATAATTCCTGCAAAGCCTTACGATTAAGATTGTCATTAGAAATCATCTCACCTTTGTTGGTGGTACTCTTTACTTCAATCAATAACCCTATATTGGACTTGATAGTTTTATCCAATCGGATAGCCAAATCAATATCTTCTTCGGGAGCCATGTAGTA
>ERZ773183.1149-NODE-1149-length-24237-cov-11.536391_pt1 | contig 24237 bp, 20 predicted proteins | sample MGYA00580532_ERZ773183 | MGnify/ENA primary metagenome ERZ773183 (study PRJEB29015, sample SAMEA2737791) | human gut metagenome | biome: human gut; feature: human-associated habitat; material: faeces | place: China | collected 2012 ... | reverse complement strand
AACGAATCCTGACTCCGGAAGAAGATGCTGCCCGCAGCCTGGTACAACTGCTCGACTTCGGTACTAACATGGAAGGATTCCGCATCGATCAGGATTATTATGTGGTGAAGTTCACGGTTCCGGAGAAATTTGTAGGATATTTTGTGAATGAGTTAAACCTGGATGAAGAGTTTCATTTAAAAATGATAGGCTTGAAACGGGCGAATAAGGTCACCAACTGCCTGGGTATCTCTCTGACCGAGCTTCATGTGAAGAATGAATTACCGGAAAATGAGAAAGTGGAAGAAGGAGACGAATTGGTCTGCTACGGCAGGTATCGTGATTTTCAGGCCTTCTGGAAAGCTATTTAGCTAGAGTACTTATAACGTCGCTTTTATTGAGCACAAGTGAGCAAGTTTCAGAGATAGTTGTATGAAGAAACCCATCGGACTTCTTTTCAGTGAAGAAATCCGGTGGGTTTGTTATATGCTGAAGCGTATGCCTTATTTCGTCTGAATACGAATATTTCCGGCTTTCACTCCGTTTGCTTTTGCTGTAAACACAATCTCTCCGACAGTTTCACCGGCTTGCAGAATAGCTGTCAACATACCGTTGAAAGCATGCATTTTCGGAAGATGGAATTGTTCAAGGTTCGTCGGATCACCATTGGCGGCAGCACGATATTTACCCGTTCCCTTTACCGAGAAATTTATCTGACGATTATCGGCAGGGCAGAGGTTACCGTCTTTGTCTACTACTTTAACAGTCACATAAGCCAGGTCTTTTCCATCTGCAGTCAGTTCGTTACGGTTGCTTACCAGTTCGATGTGATGAGGCTTTCCGGCAGTACGGACTACTTTTTCAGCTACCGCTTTTCCGTTTTTGTCGTAGGCTACTACTTTCACTTCACCCGGTTCGTACTTTGTATCCATCCACATCAGACGATAGCGGTTCTTTAGCGAACTATTATTCTTGCTTTGTTTTCCATAACTTTTGCCATTGATAAACAATTCGGCAGTAGGATAATTAGTGTACACAAAAACGGGAGTCACTTCACCTTCACGTCCCGGCCAGGTCCAGTGAGGCAGGATATGCAAAGTTTCCGCTTCCTTGTTCCACACGCTACGGTAAAGATAATAGCGGTCTTTAGGTAAACTGGCAAGGTCGATGATACCAAACATTGAACTGTGGTTAGGCCATGAATCCGTATCGTATGGTGACGGCTCACCCAGATAATCAAATCCGGTCCATACGAACTGTCCGATGGTCCAATGATGATCGTCAGCTAATGCAAAGTCCTCGTCCGGAATATTCGACCAGGGACAAACCTCCACATCGTATGAAGAGCATTGATGATCTTCATATTTTGCCCCTTTCTTATCTTCCACCGGGAACTTGTATACGCCACGTGAACTGACAGTAGAAGCCGTTTCGCTTCCCAGAATCAGATTCTGCGGGAGTTGGTCGTATGACTCCTGATAGCGTTGCGTACGGTAATTAAGTCCCGGAATGTCAATCATTGCTGCAAATCCGTTGGCAAGTACACAAGTCACCTGGTCCATTCCGCAAGTGACAGGACGGGTAGGATCTTCACGATGGCAGATATCCTGCAGGAATTTGGCCACTTTATAACCGACAGGACTGCATTGAGTCGGTACTTCGTTGCCGATACTCCACATAACGACGCAAGGGTTGTTCCGGTAATTATGAAGCATATTTATCATATCACGTTCCGCCCATTCATCGAAGTAGCGGTGATAACCATTTTCACATTTGGCGATATCCCATTCATCGAACGGTTCGATCATCATCATAAATCCCATTTCGTCACACAACGCAACGAGTTCGGGAGTCGGCATATTATGAGAAGTACGGATCGCGTCGCATCCCATATCTTTCAATAGCGTAAGCTGATGACGCAGTGCTGCAACATTGATAGCGGCGCCCAACGGACCTAAATCGTGGTGATTGCATACACCCTGAAATTTGCGGTGCTCCCCGTTCAGGTAGAACCCTTTGCCGGCAATGTATTCAATGCTGCGGATACCGAAACGTGTGGTGTAAGTATCTACCAGTTTATCATCCGCATAAATTTTAGAGACAGCTTTGTAAAGCGACGGACTTTCCGGCGACCAGAGTTCGGGCGCGTTTACAATAAAATTTTGTTCAAAAGGTTGTCCGTGATTGATGCGGCTTGTATTCTCTTTGCGGGTAACAACTTTACCTTCCGGAGAAATAATTTCCGTCTCTACACGGATGGCTGTTTTCTCACCGGCATTGTCTATCTTCGTTTGGAGACGTACGGCTGCAAAATCCTTGTTGACGTGAGGAGTCGTGATTTGCGTTCCCCATACAGGCACATGGATTTTGTCAGTCACAATCAGGTGTACATTGCGATATAGACCTGCTCCCGGATACCAGCGCGAAGATTGCGGACGGTTTTCCAAACGCACGGCAAGCGTATTGTTTTTACCGTCTTTATTCAATAAAGAAGTCACATTACAGTGAAAAGAATTGTAGCCGAAAGGCCAGAAACAAGCTTCTTTTCCGTTGATGTAGACACGCGCTTCACTCATGGCACCGTCAAAGAGCAGTGTCACTTCTTTGTCGGCAGGGGTGTCAAAATTGGTACGATACCATCCGGTACCTACATAAGGAAGACCGCTGGTACGTCCTGTCTTCAAGGAAGCTTTTTTCTCAAAGTTCTGTGTCACTGCTACGTTTTGGAGGTCATTGTTCATGTCGAATGGACCAAAAATCGCCCAGTCGTGTGGAATAACAACCGATTCCCATTTAGTGTCATTGAACTCCGGCTGACTGGCCTCTTTAAAATCTCCTTTACTGAATTTCCAGTTCTTCTCCAGCAGTGCCTCACTGCGTTGCGCTTGCATAGTGCAGGCGGCGGCCATCAAAAGTACAGCTAATAACTGTTTGGGGTGTTTCATGTTCATTTTTACTTTTCAGGTATAAAATATTTTGGATTCGGCGTAAAGTTATAAAAAAGGATTCAATAATCTTATCTCTTGAAAGCATTAAATGCACTGGCCGGTTTGCCACTGTTGTCAAGCCCCCCTTTGTGATAGCCTTTCCATTCCTTCTTTCCTTCAAATGTAGGAAAAATGTCGGTTACACTTGTAAATATCCCGCTCTTTTTGTTCCTTTGCCATCTATTTATAAACAGAAAACTTACGTATGAGAAAACTAATTTATTTGCTTTTGTTGCCGTTGGCGGTGGCTGTGACTGCATGTGGCGGTAAAAAAGGATCTTCAGATAATCAGTCGCTGCTGGCAAGAATAGACAGTATAGATGCTCACGGATTGCAGCGTATGCAGACGTCTAAGAGCGAAACTAATTTTAAATTCAAAGGAAAAGATTATCATTCCTTTGTTTCACGTACTCCGGACGAAAGTCTGCCTCATGTAACAAATGAGATGGGAGATACTTATGTCGACAATAAAATAGTGCTGCACCTGACACGCGGTAACGAAACGGTATTGAACAAGACATTTACCAAGAATGATTTTTCATCCGTAGTCGATGCAAAATTTCTCTCGAAATCTATATTGGAAGGAATTGTATACGACAAGACCACTCCGCAGGGCATTGTATATGCCGCAAGTGTTTGTTATCCGCAGACAGATTTGTATATGCCGCTTTCTATAACGATCACTGCTGATGGAAAAATGAGCATACAGAAAGTCGATATGCTTGAAGAAGATTTGAACGATGAAGCACCCAATTAAGCCTCCAGGCAGGTGTTGACAGCAAAATTACACAAATGTGAAAACATTTGAGACAAACGAAAGGCAACCGATGAGGTTGCCTTTCGTATTTTTGCACCGTCAACAAACTTAATATCGAATAGAATGAAGAAAAGCATTTTTATTATTTGCGTGCTGGCATCAGGATGCACGGCGATGGCTGAACAAGTCGAGAAACCCGGTCCGGCTATAGAAACACAGACTTTGGTGCCACTGACCGAGCGTGTAAATGTACAGGCAGATTCGGCATGTGTCAATCAGATTATAGATGGTTGCTGGGTAGCAGTCGGAGCTAAAAAAGCGCATGCCATTCAACGTGATTTCAACCTTATGTTCAACGGAAAACCTTCTTATCGTTTTGAACTGAAAGAAGATGATAACACATTATCCGGATATGCAGCGGGGGAAACAAAAGGGCGTGCGGAATTTTCTTATTGTTATGCAACTTCCGATGATTTCAAAGGCAAACCAGCCGATACATATAAGAAAGCACAAATAATGAAAACTGTATATCATCATGGAAAAGGTATTTGTCCGCAAGGTGCTTCCCGCGATTATGAGTTTTCGGTATATATCCCTTCTACATTAGGCAGTGATGTTTCCACCATTTTTGCTCAATGGCATGGAATGCCGGATCGTACTTTGGTACAGACTCCACAGGGTGAAGTGAAGAAACTGACAGCTGATGAGTTCATGGAACTGGACAAGACTACTATTTTTAAGAAAAACATGGGATACGAAAAGAAACCCAAGCTGGACAAGCAAGGTAATCCGGTGAAAGACAAACAAGGCAATCCCGTTTATCAAGCCGGAAAGGCTAACGGATGGCTGGTGGAACAAGGTGGCTATCCTCCATTGGCATTCGGATTTTCAGGCGGATGGTTTTACATCAAAGCAAATTCCGACCGTAAATGGCTGACTGATAAAGACGACCGTTGCAACGCAAATCCGGAAAAGACACCGGTTATGAAACCTGTGACATCTACATATAAAGCATCGACCATTGCTTACAAAATGCCTTTCGCCGATTTTCCGAAAGATTGTTGGATTACATTCCGTATTCATATCGATTGGACAGTCTATGGCAAAGAGGCGGAAACAATTGTAAAGCCGGGTATGCTCGATGTACAGATGGACTATCAGGAAAAAGGGAAAAAGGTTAATAAACACATTGTAGACAATGAGAAAATCATGATTGGACGTAACGACGATGATGGTTATTACTTTAAGTTCGGTATCTACCGTGTAGGTAATAGCACGAAGCCGGTATGTTACAATCTGGCAAACTATTCAGAGAGGTAATTAGTCAGAAGGTAGAAAGAGAGTGATATCCGGATGTCCGTTTAGTGGGCATCCGGATATTTTTTTATAGGTTAATAATCTGAAAAAATAATATCGCATTTGTCAAGTGTGCTTCAATTCTGCAAAAAGATTTGTTTTTTTGTTGCTTGCCAAATGGTATAATATATAAAATTATTAGTGATGCAAATGATGAACAAAAATGGATTTAACCGGTGTGCGGAATTCTACATCGGTCGTTTGCGGAAGGAGGGACGGTATTCTACGGCGCATGTCTACAAGAATGCCCTCTTTTCTTTCAGCAAATTTTGTGGCACGTCTAATGTGTCGTTCAGACAGATCACCCGCGAGCGTTTACGACGTTACGGTCAGTATCTTTATGAGTGTGGCTTGAAGCCCAATACGATTTCTACGTACATGCGTATGCTTCGTAGTATTTATAACCGTGGAGTGGAAGCGGGCAGTGCGCCATACGTTCCGCGACTGTTTCATGATGTCTATACAGGTGTGGATGTCCGCCAGAAAAAGGCTTTGCCTGCTACGGAATTGTATAAGCTTCTGTATGAGGATCCCAAATCGGAACGTTTACGCCGTACGCAAGCTATTGCCGCCCTGATGTTCCAGTTTTGCGGAATGTCATTCGCTGATTTAGCCCACCTGGAGAAATCGGCACTCGATCAGAATGTGTTGCGATACAATCGTATCAAAACTAAAACTCCAATGAGCGTGGAAGTGCTGAATACGGCAAAGGAAATGATTAACCAGCTCCGTAGCAAAGAAGATTCTCATCCTGACTGTCCGGATTATCTGTTTGATATTCTTCGTGGGGATAAAAAACGGACGGATGAAAGAGGTTACCGGGAATATCAGTCCGCTCTCCGTCGATTTAATAATTCTCTGAAGGACCTGGCAAGAACCTTGCATTTGCAATCTCCTGTCACTTCCTATACGCTTCGTCATTCTTGGGCAACGACTGCGAAGTATCGGGGAGTCTCCATTGAAATGATTAGTGAATCATTGGGGCACAAATCTATAAAAACGACACAAATCTACTTGAAAGGCTTTGGACTTACAGAACGTACGGAGGTAAATAAAGGGAATTTATCTTACGTTAGAAACTGTTGTGTAGGCAGTGTAAAAACTGTAAAGTGTTAATAATCAGAATTAAACTATGTGTGTTACTTCTTAGGTAACGGAATTAAATTTGACGCAAAGATAGACAAAAACACGAATAGAAAGCAAATATTCCTCCACTTTTTTTCGTTTTATCTGAAACATAGAGCAAAAAACTGTCCGAACATGAAATAACCTTATTTCCATGCTCTATACTTTTTATTGCCTAATCTCTAGATTTTTCCCGTTGAGTATTAGGCCTTTCCACATTCTACGCCTTTGTCATGTGCGTGATTTCTATTTTCATCATAATGTACGTTTCGTGTATGTGTTATCCGTTACCTAAGAAGTAACGGAATCACATGGGGTAAAAAAATATGATTTTAACGAAACCAAAATCAGTAAATGCCGGGCCTATTAGTGGGACAGGGGAAGGCGTAGCACACTCAAAACGTTGGTATGTAGCACTCGTTCGAATGCATCACGAGAAGAAGGTATCCGAGCGTTTGTCTAAGATGGGAATTGATTCTTTTGTTCCCGTTCAGCAACAGATCCATCAATGGAGCGACCGTCGAAAGATGGTTGATACAGTCTTACTTCCAATGATGGTTTTTGTTCATGTCAATCCAAAAGAGCGTATGGAAGTCCTGAGCTTCTCCACGGTCAGCCGTTATATGGTGATGCGTGGTGAAAGCACTCCTGCCGTTATTCCTGACGAGCAGATGGCTCGTTTCCGTTTCATGCTCGATTATTCCGAAGAAGCAGTCTGTATGAATGATACTCCACTAGCGCGTGGTGAGAAAGTTCGTGTCATAAAAGGTCCTTTGAGTGGACTTGTTGGCGAACTTGTGACTGTAGGCGGGAAGAGTAAGATTGCCGTTCGTTTAAATATGCTTGGCTGTGCTTGTGTAGATATGCCAATCGGTTATGTAGAACCCACAAAGATTAGTAATGACGACACAAAAAAACTTTAACGTATTTCTATTCATTCTACTGTTAGGAGTTTTTTCTCCTTTAATGGCTCAAAATATGAGCGATTCTCAAGTATTGGAATATGTCAAAGAGGGGATTAGACAAGGGAAAGAACAAAAACAATTAGCCTCCGAACTTGCCCGTAAGGGCGTGACCAAAGAACAGGCTATGCGTGTGAAGCAGCTTTATGAGCAGCAGAATAATGTCAATGCTTCCAACGCTACCGGTACGGATGTCAATGAATCACGCCTTCGTGAAGAAATGAAGGAGAACACTTCCGATATGCTGGAAGACCATCCGAGCACTCAAGATCTTGCACGTAGTAATCAGGTTTTCGGCCGTAACATTTTTAATACCCGTAACCTGACTTTTGAACCCAGTGTCAACATCGCCACCCCTTTAAATTACCGTCTCGGTCCCGGTGATGAAGTGATTATCGATATCTGGGGAGCCAGTCAGAACACTATCCGCCAACAGATTTCTCCTGATGGCACGATCAACATTCAGAAAATAGGTCCCGTTAACCTGAATGGTCTGACTATTTCTGAAGCCAATGACTATCTCAAGAAAACATTAAACAAGATATATAATGGTCTTAATAATACGAATGATCCCACTTCTGACATCCGTCTGACTTTGGGGAGCATCCGTACTATCCAGATCAATGTGATGGGTGAAGTAGTCCAGCCGGGCACTTACTCTCTTTCTTCCTTTTCTACTGTCTTCCATGCACTTTACCGTGCAGGAGGTGTGAGTGACATAGGTAGCCTTCGTAATGTCCAGCTGGTACGTAACGGCAAAAACATCGCCACAATTGACGTCTACCAATTTATCATGAAAGGAAACATTCAGGATGACATTCGTCTGCAAGAAGGCGATGTTGTGATTGTTCCTGCTTATGATATCTTGGTTAAGATCGACGGAAAAGTGAAACGCCCCATGCGTTTCGAAATGAAAAAGGACGAAAACTTATCTACTCTAATCAGTTATGCCGGTGGGTTTGATGCTGACGCTTACACCCGTTCTTTGCGTATCGTACGCCAAAACGGACAGGAGTATGAAGTAAACACAGTCAAGGACCTTGATTATAGTGTCTATAAAATGCGGAATGGTGATGTTGTGACTGCCGAGGCTATCCTTAACCGCTTCACTAATAAGCTTGAAATCCGTGGTGCCGTTTACCGTCCCGGTATCTACCAGCTAAACGGTAAACTGAATACCGTCCGTGAACTGGTGAACGAAGCCCAAGGCTTGACGGGTGATGCTTTCTTGAACCGTGCTGTCCTTTATCGTCAGCGTGAGGATCTTACTACTGAAGTTATCCCTGTTGACATTAAAGCCATCATGGATGGCACTTCTCAAAATATCATCCTGGTGAAAAACGACATTCTTTATATTCCGAGTATCCATGATTTGGAAGATAGAGGTGATGTTGTAATCCATGGTGAAGTGGCCAAACCTGATTCCTATCCTTATGCTGACAACATGACTCTTGAAGACTTGATCATTCAGGCCGGAGGCTTGCGTGAAGCCGCTTCTGTAGTTCGTGTGGATGTATCCCGTAGAATCAAGAATCCCCGTAGTACAGTAGATAACGATACTATTGGTCAGATATATACATTCTCCCTGAAAGAAGGCTTTGTCGTCGACGGCACACCGGGTTTCGTACTTCAACCTTATGATGAGGTCTATGTACGTCGTAGTCCGGGTTATCAGGCTCAGCAGAATGTAGTTGTTGAAGGTGAAATCCTGTTCGGAGGCTCATACGCCATGACCAGCCGTGAAGAACGCCTTTCAGATTTGATCAATAAAGCTGGAGGTGCTACGAATTATGCTTACTTACGTGGTGCCAAGTTGACTCGTGTCGCTACTGCAGGTGAGAAGAAACGTATGGGAGATGTGATCCGTTTGATGAGTCGACAGTTGGGTGAGGCTATGATGGATTCTTTGGGGGTCCGTGTAGAAGATACTTTTAGTGTTGGTATTGACTTGGAGAAAGCATTAGCGAATCCTGGCAGTACAGCGGATATTGTCTTGCGTGAGGGTGACGTGATTTCCATTCCGAAGAACAATAATACGGTCACGATCAATGGTGCTGTGATGGTTCCAAATACAGTTTCTTATATAAAGGGTGAGAATATAGATTATTACCTGAATCAGGCTGGTGGTTATTCTGAAAATGCAAAGAAGAGTAAGAAATTTATCGTATACATGAATGGCCAGGTAACTAAAGTGAAGGGTAGTGGTAAGAAACAGATTGAACCGGGTTGTGAGATAATTGTGCCTAGTAAAGCTAAGAAGAATACCAATATTGGTAACATTTTGGGTTATGCTACTTCTTTCAGTTCGTTGGGTATGATGATTGCCTCTATTGCTAATTTAATCAAGAAATAACGAATACCTTTATTTATGTCTACTTTGATGGAACAAACGTCTGAAAAGGAAACAAAACAGTTGCATAATAATCACAATGATGAGGAGATCGAAATTGATTTGATGGATCTTCTTCGTAAGGTAATAGGTATTCGTAAGAAGATCTATAAAGCTGCCGGTATTGGACTGATAATTGGTATTATTGTTGCGATAAGTATCCCTAAGCAGTACACGGTTGAAGTTACTCTTTCTCCGGAAATGGGTAATAACAAAGGTGGTGGTTTATCCGGTTTGGCTGCTTCTTTTTTAGGAAGTGGAGTTTCTATGGGAGATGGAACCGATGCCTTGAATGCTTCCTTATCTGCAGATATCGTCTCTTCTACTCCCTTCTTGTTGGAACTTTCTAATATGAAAGTACCTGTATCAGGGAGTGAGAAAATCTCTTTAAGTTCTTATTTAGATGAAGAATCTTCTCCCTGGTGGAGTTATGTAATCGGGTTTCCTGGTATGGTAATTGGCGGAGTAAAGTCTTTGTTTATCGAAGATGAGGATGAATCTATTTTTTTGGATAAAGCGAGTCAAGGTACCATTGAATTATCCAAAAAGGAATCTCAGAAGATTGAATCACTAAAGAAAAAGATTGTCGCTTCTGTGGATAAGAAAACTTCAATGACTTCCGTTACTGCAACTTTTCAGGATTCTAAAGTTGCTGCAGTCGTAGCCGATTCCGTGGTTAAGAAATTGCAGGAATACATCATAGATTATCGTACTTCCAAATCTAAAGAGGATTGTCTCTATCTGGAGAAATTGTTTAAAGAACGTCAACAAGAATATTATGTCGCTCAGAAGAAATACGCCGACTATATGGACTCCCATGACAATATCATTTTGCAGAGTGTTCGTACCGAACAGGAACGTTTGCAGAATGACATGAGTTTGGCTTACCAGGTATACAGTCAGGTTGCCAGTCAGCTTCAGGTTGCCAGAGCTAAAGTTCAGGAAGAAAAACCTGTTTTTGCTGTGGTAGAGCCTGCAGTTGTACCATTATATCCTTCGGGAACCAGTAGAAAGGTATATGTTTTAGCTTTTATTTTCCTATCAGTTTGTATAGTTATCTTTTGGAATTTATTCGGAAAAGATTTTCTGAATAAGTTCAAAGAAGTATGTGCCTAAAATTAATCTTTAATGTGATATGGTATCAACCACCAGTCAAATTAATAAATTTATAGAATTTATAGCAGTTCTGGGAGATCTGATCATTCTGAATCTGGTATTGTTCTCTCTCCTTTTCTTTTGGGAGGAAGCTTTTGTTTCTTTACCTTTTTCTTGTAGAGTCTCCTGGATGATGACTTCGTTAAGTCTCTGTTATCTGGCCTGTTCCGGTTCTCGTGGGAGGGTTTGGGATAGTCGGGGAATTCGCCCTGACCAACTAGTATTGCGCGTGTTGAAGAATATTATAGCTTTTTCCATCTTTTGGGCATGTATCATGACTTTTAGTGGAATCTCTATTTATTCTCCTCTTTTTTTTGTCGCTTATTTCTCTTTCCTCTTTGTCATCTTAAGTATTTATCGCATTATTATCCGTCATTTCCTGATAGTCTATTGTGCTAAGGGCAAACATAGACGTTATGCCGTTTTTATAGGTGGAGGTAATAATATGCAGGTGTTGTATGAGGAGATGGAAAGTTCTCTGGCGTCTTCTCTATATGAGGTCGTGGGTTATTTTGATATTAAACCGAACGAAGCCCTTTCTTCGCAATGTTCCTATTTGGGTAATCCTGACGGTTTTTCAGATTTTATGTCCGCACACCCGGGAATCAAGCATGTTTTTTGTTCTTTGTCGATGGAGGAGGGGCGTTATAATTTCTCTATCATGAATCATTGTGAAAACCATTTGCTTTATTTTCATGGTGTTCCTAATGTATGTAAAGGTTTTCCTCGTCGTATCTGGCACAGTATGGTTGGCAATATGCCTATTTTGAATCTGCGTTATGAGCCTTTGGGTAAGATGGAGAATCGTATATTGAAGCGGATATTTGATATTGTTTTCTCCGGCCTTTTTCTAGTTACAGTTTTTCCTTTTGTTTATCTCATAGTTGGAAGTATCATAAAGTTGACTTCTCCCGGTCCTGTATTTTTTAAGCAAATGCGTACGGGGTTGAACGGTGTGGATTTTGTGTGTTACAAATTCCGTTCCATGAAAGTGAATGATGAAGCTGACAGTAAACAGGCTACGGCTGATGATCCTCGTAAAACAAGATTTGGAGACTTTCTTCGTCGTTCTAATATAGACGAACTTCCCCAGTTTATCAATGTCTTTAAGGGTGATATGTCGATAGTAGGTCCCCGTCCTCACATGTTGGCTCATACGGAGACTTATGCCCGTTTGATTGATAAGTATATGGTGCGGCACTTTATAAAACCTGGAGTGACCGGTTGGGCTCAAACGCATGGTTTCCGTGGTGAAACGAGGGAACTTTCACAGATGGAGGAACGTGTAAAGGCTGATATCTGGTATATGGAGCATTGGACAATGCTGCTTGATATATATATCATTTATAAGACTGTGGCGAATGTGATTGTGGGGGAGAAGAATGCGTATTAGAATAAAAATTATTTATCGTTATTGAGGCAAAAGGAGTATTTTTATTTTATAATTATGGGTACTTATAATTACTACTAAGTTATGTTGTGGGTATATTTGATCAATGAAATAGATTAGGATTCATCAATGTCGATATTTTTTTTGTTTATTATGTGTTTCGTGTAATTGGTGAATATTAGATAATATTTTGAATTATTTGTATTTTGAAAGCTTTTATATTTCCCGGTCAAGGTTGTCAATATCAAGGAATGGGTAAGGAACTTTATGATGGATTTTCTGAAGCCAGAGACTTGTTTGAACAAGCTAATGACTATTTCAAACGTCGTATTTCTGATGTTATGTTCTATGGTACTGAAGTAGAACTCATGCGGACTGAGAATACTCAGCCTGCTGTATTCCTTTATGAAGTGATTGTTGCATCTATCCAAAAGACTTTTAGACCGGATGTAGTAGCCGGACATTCATTGGGAGAGTTTGCGGCTTTAGTCTTAAATGGTACTATTAGTTTTGAGGATGGTTTGAACCTTGTACTAAAGAGAGCCACTATTGCGCAAAAAGTATGTGAAAAGTTTAATACGGGTATGGGGGCCGTAATTGGTTTAAGTGATGCATATGTAGAAAAACGTATAAAAGAGATTGGAGATGAAACGGGTGAATTAATATATTTTGCCAATTATAATGGTCCTGGGCAGGTTGTTATAACTGGTTCAAAAAAAGGAATTCGATTGGCTTGTAAAGCATTTCAAAAGGAAGGTGCAAAAAAGGCTGTTCCTTTACTTATAGGTGGTAGTTTTCATTCACCTTATATGGAAGAAGCAGGGAGGGAATTAGGAGAAATTATAAAAAGTACTACTTTTCATGAGCCATGTATTCCGATATACCAATGTGTTGATGCTTTACCTCATACTGATCCTGAAGAAATTAAGAATAATTTAATAAAACATATTACTCATCCAGTTCGCTGGACAGAGATGGTGCGAAATATGGAAAAAGATGGGATAACCGAATTTTATGAAGGAGGGCCAGATGACACTTTGCAGAAAATAGTAAGACGTATGTGTCCAGATTTAAAGGTTGCTTCTATTAAAGTTGCTACTGAATATTTAAATATTTTATAAACTTAAAAAATAGTGATTATGACATTAAATGAATTTATTAAAAAATTTGCTGAAGAATTTGATGAGACTCCTATGTCTGATTTTACTGCTGATACAAAATATCGTCAGTTAGATGAATGGAGTTCCCTCTCAGGACTTTCAATTATTTCAATGATTGATGAGGAATTTGATAAACAAATAACAGGTGCGGATTTAAGGTCTGTATTAACAATTGAAGAGTTGTATAATTTGGTTAAATCTAAGTGATACATTATGAATTGAGTGTTACTAATTAACAATAAATATACAATAGAGCAATTAATATATGGCATTTTTAGATATAAATAACGTTAGAATAGCAGGTATTTCAGCTTGTGTACCATCTAATATTTCAGAGAATAAAGAGCTATCCTTATTATCAAAGGATGAGATCTTGAAGTATATAGAAATTACTGGTGTTGAAAGGAAACATTGGGTTAAACATGATGGAAGTGTATGTACTTCTGATCTTTGTGTACGGTCAGCGGAAAAGTTAATAGATACATTAGGCTGGGATAAAAAAGAAATTGAAGTATTGATATTTGTTTGTCAAACTCCGGATTATAAAATGCCAGCCACTGCGTGTATCATACAAGATAGATTGGGTCTATCTACTTCCTGTATGGCTTTCGATGTTAATTTAGGCTGTTCTGGGTTTGTTTATGGGTTATCATTAATATCTAATATGTTGTCAATCGGAAATATTAAAAAAGGTTTATTGTTGGTTGGCAACACTCAATCATATTATGCAAGTGAGGAAGATAAAAGTTATTATCTAATAGCGGGTGATGCTGGAAGTGCTATCTGTTTGGAACATAATACTCAGAATCCAGATAAATTGCAATTTAATCTAATGACACAAGGGGCTGGTAAAGAATTTTTAATTGTACCAGATGGTGGGTACAGAAATCCGGTAACACCAGAATCTTTTAAAATGAGAGAATATGAAGATGGTATAAGAAGGAGTAATTTGCATTTGCATATGAATGGACTTGAGGTTTTTTCATTCGCTATTTCATATGTTCCTAAAGCATTCAAAGCTTTATTTGAGCATTTTGAAATAACTCCAGAAACTTCTGATTATTTATTGTTACATCAGGCTAATAAATTTATATGTGAGAAAATACGAAAGAAGTTAAAAATATCAGCCGAAAAAACTCCATATAATATACAGGAATATGGTAATACTAGTGGAGCAAGTATTCCTTTACTAATGGTTACTAATTTAAGAGAAGAATTAGAGAGTAGAGATTTAGATATTTTATTGACTGGATTTGGAGTGGGCTTATCTCTTGGTACAGCACATATAACTACTAATAGAATTGTAGTTCCTGAACTATTAACATTATAATAATTATGGATTCACTTTTTACATTATCAGGAAAAACAATATTAATAACTGGAGCATCATCGGGTATTGGGAGGGCGACTGCTGTGTTATGTGCTAAAATGGGAGCAACTGTTATATTAGTTGCGCGTGATGAAGAAAGGCTTAATCAAGTGAGGAGTATGCTTGAAGGAAGTAATCACATTTGTAAAATCGTAGATTTTGCAGACTACGATAGTGTAGAATCTCTTGTTGAATCGTTACCTATAGTAGATGGTGTTGTTAATTCGGCTGGAATTAATAATAAGTACCTAATAAAATTTGTTGATGAAGTAAAAATGGATAATATGTTTAAAGTAAATTGCTTTTCTCCTGCATTATTGATAAAGTATCTTTTAAAAAAGAAGAAATTAGCAAAAGGAAGTTCCATTGTGTTTTTATCATCAATTTCATCTACATATGCAACTATATCAAATGCGCTATACGCAGCGTCAAAAGGGGCAATTAATTCATTGACAAGAGTTCTTGCTTTGGAGTTATCTTCAATGAAAATAAGAGTGAATTCGATTCAACCAGGGATGGTTAATACAGAAATGGTAAAAGCTTATGGTTTAAGTGAAGAAGAATTGGAAGCCAATGCAAAATCTTATCCATTGGGACGTTTAGGGAAGCCTGAAGATATAGCAAATGGAATAGTTTTTCTTTTGTCAGATGCTTCTTGTTGGATAACTGGCATCAGTTTGATTATAGATGGTGGGGTTACATTGCGATGAAGAATGTTGCCATTATTATTAATCAACCGGTGCCTTCTAATTGCTATATAGTTAGTCGAGAAAAAGATTGTATAATTGTAGATCCAGGAACTAGATACCCTATTGAATTAGAAGATTATATTGAGAGAAATAAATTGAATCCTAGATACATATTACTTACGCATGAACATTATGACCATATTGAAGGTTGTAGTTATTTACAAATGGTATATCCGAACGTGAAAATTATAGCTTCTGAAGCTTGTAGTAAGAATATACAGGATGAACGTTGGAATCTTTCGCGTTTTGTTGCTGATAATGGCGTCGGGTTCACTGTTTCTGCTGCTGATATTGTGATAAAGAAAGATATTTCATTTCAATTAATAGGGCTCGATTTTTATTTTCTTCTGACTCCTGGGCATTCATTAGGTTCTATGTGTTTTTTTGTAGAAAATTCTTTTTTCTCAGGGGATATGTTGATACCAGACGAGAAAGTGGTATTAAAACTGAAAGGAGGTAGTTTAGAGGATTATAATGTTTCATTAAAGAGAATAAACCAAGTATTGAGTAAAGGAAAATTTGTGGTTTATCCAGGCCATAAGGAATATTTTTATTACGACCGTATCAGAATTCAGAATATAAATAGTAAAATTAGATAGAATGAAAAATGATATAAAAAAGCAGAGTAAAGAATTAGTTAAAAAATGTCCTTGGTTATTCAATACATTAAAAGGGATACGAATCGTTTTTTTCTATTTTCAGCGTGTGAACCTTTTAAAGACTTTATATTATAACTTTTATTTCTTTTCATTTAAGCAAGCTTTTAAATTGCCTTTAGCTGTTGGATGGAATGTAAGGTTTAGAGGGACTGGTAGTATTATTTTGAGTGCGAGTGAAATACATCCTTTTATGCTTTCATTTGGAGTCCTTAAAATAGATGATATTGAGAGTAATTCAGATAAAACATATATATCTAATTGGGGAAATTTGGAATTTCAAGGATATGCTAAAATACACCCAGGTGCTAAATTATGGATATTTGAGGATGCTAATATCACGTTTAAAGGAAATAATACAATTGGGGCGCGGTCTATTGTCGCCAGTGAGGAATTTATAGAAATAGGTTTTAATTCAGGTTGTTCTTGGGATTGTGAAATTTTCGATACAGATTTTCATTTCTTGATCGATGTGTCTAGTGGCGAGATTTACCCTAAAAAGAAAAAGGTCTTTATAGGTGATAAAGTGTTTATTGGTAATCATGTTAATATTGGTAAAGGGACTAAAATACCAAATGGTAGTGTAATTTCTTCATGGAGCAAAGTCTTTGGATCTTTTACGAGAAAAGGTGAGAATCTATTGATTGCTGGAAATCCTGCAAAAGTTGTAGATACAGGTTTAACTATGACTCATGCTTATGAAGAAGCTTTAGAAGCAGAATGTGAACAAAAAATGAAGAATAAACAGAGAAAATGAGGGAGAAGAATGATTTAAAAGAAAATACTGTCCGTGGTACTATATTTGGAGCTTTGGAACGATTTTCTGTTATGGGTATTCAAATAATATGTACTTTTATTGTGGCTCGATTTTTGACTCCTTCTGATTTTGGTTTGGTAGGATTATTGATTGTTTTCACAGTTATTGGGAATACGATTGTGGATTCAGGATTTGGTCAAGCTTTGGTACGAGAAAAAGAAGTTTCTGATTTGGAGTATTCTTCTGTTTTTTATTTAAATGTATTTTTATCTTTAATTGTTTATTTTTTGTTATTCGTTAGTTCTGGATTTATTGCCGATTTCTATAAAGAATCTTCTTTGAAAAATATTGCTAGAGTTACTTTTTTAGTGATTCCTTTGAATGCTTTTGCAGTTGTACAGAATGCCGTACTTGTTCGTAATTTAGATTTTAAGAAAATATTTGTTGTATCTTTATGTGCTTCTATTTTATCCTGTGTTTTGGCAATTATTTTAGCAGTGTTATATCGGAATGTTTGGGCATTGGTTTTTCAAAATATTTTTTTATATGGTTTTAGATCTATTTTTCTTTGGATATTGTCTAAATGGCATCCAATATTCTCATTCTCTTTAGTAAGTATTAGGAAATATATTCATTTTGCGATTAATCTCTTGTTTGTAGGATTTATAGGTAATATATTTAATAATATTTATTCACTTATAATAGGTCGAGTTTATTCAACAATGGATTTAGGTTATTATAGCCAAGCTGATAGAATACGTATGTCTTTGTCAGGGAGTTCTACGGAAGTAATTCAACGTGTGACATATCCTATTTTGTCTAAAATAAATAATGCTAATGCAGATGTGAAGGAAGCGTATCGTAAGATTATAATGATAACTGTATTTTTTGTCGCTTCAATACAGTTTTTTTTTATGGGTATCTCTTTAGATCTTTTCGAGATTGTGATGGGGGATAAAATTTGGAGAGTTGCAGGGACTTTTTTTTTCATTCTTTGTATTAATGGAAGTTTATATCCATTACATTCTATAAATCAAAATATATTACTTGTTAAAGATAGAAGCAAAACTTTATTGCTTTTGGAAATAGCAAGACGTTTTTTAATGATTGTGATTTTATGTATTACTGTTCATTTTGATATTATAATTTTTGTATGCGGTAATGCTTTTTATTCTATATCATTATTGTTTTTAAATCTTTATTTTTGTGGACAACCTATAAATTATCCATTAAAAGAACAGTTTAAAGACATATTGCCTGTATATATACGTTGTGTTATAATGCTATTTTTTATGTTGATTGTTAACTATTTTTTAAGAGATAATTCTATATATATGAGAGTGTTTACTGCAGCATGTGTAGGTGTTTTTGTTTTTCTTTTTTTATTCTATAAAAGTTGCTATTTGAAGCTAATATATAACTTGTTGTCTATTTACAAAGTAAGGTAAATTTATTAAGAGGGAACATAAACAAAACATTGTGTTTAGCTAAAGAATGAGATATCAAGGGATTTTAAATGAATCTTTGCCTGTATAATTAGTTAGTGCTTTATATGTAATTTTTTAGAATATGGATACACCAATTATTTCGGTAGTTACAATATGTTATAATGCAGTTGAATGTATTGAGGAAACGATGTTGTCTGTTTTAAATCAGACCTATGATAAAGTAGAATATATTGTTATTGATGGTGGTAGTAAGGATGGAACTGTTGATATTATAAAAAGGTATGCTCATAGGTTAGCATATTGGACGAGTGAGCCGGACAAAGGTATTTACGATGCTATGAATAAAGGAATACAGAAAGCTAACGGTGAGTGGATAAACTTTATGAATGCTGGAGATACATTTTATTCGTCAACTGTTATCCAAGAAGTCTTTTCTAAGGTATCTTTATCTTCTGATATAATATACGGTGACACATGTTTGTCTTTCTCAATTGGGCAATATATTAGAGAGGGAAAGAAAGTAACAGATAAAGATTATATGCCATTTGGACATCAAGCCTCTTTTTCGCGGACTAGGTTAATGAAAACTTATGGTTTCGATACATGTTATAAGGTGTGTGCTGACTACAAGTTTTTCTATCAAATTTATAAAATTGGTGGTAAATTTGAATATATTGATTTAATAGTTTCAAATTATGAAGCAGAAGCAGGTCTTTCATCTGTTAATACTTCCTTATTGAAATATGAGAGGGGAAAAATAGAAGGTAAAGCATCTAATATTTTTTGGCTTTTAAGCTGTATTGTTTTCTATATTCTTAGTTTGTTGAAACGAGTGATGCTGTATGTATTACCAACATCAATTGCAAACTTAATAAAAAAGAGTAGGTATAAAAAGATGTTCAAACCAATTCAATGATATTTGTTTTTATGTTTATTCATTAAAATATATAGATGAATGAAAAAAGTGGCTTTTGTTTCTGAAATGGCATTATTGGAACCAAATCTAAGTATTGTGAAGCGTTTAAATACAACTTATGATTTGTATTATGTCACTGATTGTCGACAGGATATTCCTAATAAATTTGGTATAAAGAATATTAGACGAGGAATCAATAGGGCTATAGATTATGAAGAAATGACAAAGTTCTCTTCATTTTTTAATCTTCAAAAAACCTACTTGATTTATTCTTTGACTAATAAAAAATTTTTTAACGCAATAAAGAAAGCTTATGATGTGGTAAGAGTTGTGAGAAAAATATCACCTAGTGTTATATTAACTGATACAACGGCTCCCTATACTGTATTGTTGTTTTTGTTTTACTATCATAAAATAGTATTATTAGTTCATGATCCTTTTCCTCATTCTGGATATAAAAAAAAGTGGCTTATATTGTTTCGTTATCTTGCTTTTAAACTGATTCGTAATAAAGTTATTTTTAATACGAAGCAATATGAAGCTTTTATTAGAAATTATAAACTATCTCCTCAAGATGTATTTTGTTCCAATTTGAGTACATTTGAATTTATGAAAGTTTATAGACCGTGTAATAAGAAAAAAGATGGAAAGTTCAAGATTTTATTTTGGGGGATAATTTCTCAATATAAAGGTATAGAATATCTTTGTTCCGCATTTGAAGAAATAGTAAAACAAGGCTATCAAGATATAGAGTTAACGATAGCTGGATCAGGCGAGTTATATTTCGATATAGATCCTTATCTTAAGTATAGCAATTTTAAGTTTATACACAAATTTCTTACTAATGAGGAAATTGCTGATTATGTATTTAATACAGATATAGTCGTTTGTCCGTATGTCGATGCTACACAAAGTGGAGTGATTATGACTGCTTTTGCATATTGCAAACCTGTAATTGCGACTAATGTAGGAGGACTTTCTGAAGTTGTTGATGAGTATTCTGGAATTCTAATAGAGCCGCGAAGCGTAAAACAGCTTGTTGATTCAATTTTGCTTCTGTATAAAAAACCGTATATAATAAAACAAATGGAGAGATATTTGCGGGAAGATTATGCGGAAACGGAAAAAGGTTGGGAACATGGAAGTGCAATTATTGCTTCTGCAATAGAAAAGCAGTATGAAGAACAACTTTAATTTGGACATAGGCAAATTAATTCTTTATTTGGCCATATTTACTCCTTTCATGCCTAAGTTAAAACTGGGGGAAATTAATTTATATTTAGTTGAAATATTTTTATTGGTATTTTTTCCTTTATTGTTTCCTTTTATTAGACTTAAATTTCAGAGAATAGTTTTGGCTATGTGGGGAATAGTGTTAGTCTCAACTATTTATTCTTTTATTTATGTTATTGAAATATCGTCATTACTGAAAGTTATTAAAGGAATAATTTATATTCCTCTTGGATATTTGGCTTATGTTGAATATAAATGTAACCCTAGAATTTTGTGTAAGATTCTTTACTCATATTTTTTATGCTCTTTTTTAAGTCTATGTTTATTTTTGTTTCAGCTGTCAGAATCGGTTTCTATTTGGAGTGGCAATGGTTTCAATTCAGGTTTGAGTAATAAATGTTTTGATTTGAAATCAATGTCTCTTGTTTCGTCAGGTTTATCAGCCCACGGTGTCTTTGGAGATTATTCATGTCTTATATTTACATTTGCTTTAGTATTGTTCTTCTCCAAAAAAATTAAATTATCAATGCTTCTTACTACACTGATGTTTACTGTTATAAATTTGATGTCTTCTGTTAGTAGAGAAGCTTTAGTTTGTTTCATGTGTGTAATATGTGGTCTAGTAATTAAGACAATAAGAAAAAAGAAATATTTTGTAGGGTATATTGTAATTCTAATTATTTTAATTAGTGTGGTGAGTATTTATGGTGAATATATTCCTTTAGTAAATAAAATATTATATACTCAAGAGGCTATAAGTACAACAGGAAATGAAGGAAATATTGAACTTAGAATTGGCGCTTGGAAATTATTTTTTTCTTCTTTGATAGATAATCCTTTCTTTATTTTGACTGGATATGGATACAATTATTCTTTTTATGAAGATATTGTACGGTCGATAGCATTAAAAGTAAAATATCCTTTTATATTATTGCCAGAGAATTATTTTGTACAATTTTTATGGTATGGAGGAGTGTTTGCTAGCATTTATTCAATTCTTTTTTGGAAAGAGATATTTAAACTTTGTACAAATGTTTTTAGACCATGGAGTTTAATTTCTACAACTTACTTTTTAGGACTTTTGATAGGTAGTTTAATTTCTGGGTCTGCAATAACTTCGGATTTATTGTATTGTCAAGTATTAATTGTTTTGGGAATTATGGCTAGTGAAAAACAGAATAATAAAAACAATCAAATGAATTTAGAGTAATGAATATATTATTGATAACAGTTAGAGCAGATTTTGGAGGAGGTCCGCGTCATGTTCATCAATTGATTGAAGAGTTACCTTCTGATTTCAATATTTATGTAGCTTTCCCTCAGGGTAAGCCATATGGCAATTTGTGGCAGGAGCATCCTAAAATAAAGAAATGTATAAATATTCCATATAGGAAGTTCAGTATTAAATACTTATTCTTATTAAGACGCTTTATTATTGAAAACAATATTAGTATACTTCATTCTCATGGAAATGGTGCAGGTTTATATTCCCGAATTTTGAAAATAATTGTGCCGCAGATTAAAGTTGTTCATACTTTTCATGGGATTACGAATAATTATTCTTCATATTTTATATCCTGTATACATAAAATAATAGGACGTAGTTTAAGATATCTTACAAATAAATTTATTTTAGTGTCAAATGGCGAGTTTGAACTTGGGAAATCGATGCGTTTTTTGTTTACAGATAAATCAGTTATAATATATAATGCTATTGCTGATGAGGGACTTAAATTTAATAGATATGATAATAAACTTGTAATAATTTCATTATCTCGCTTTGATTTTGCAAAAAATATGGATATGGCATATAGAATAGCAAAAGCATTAAGAAATAATCATGAAATAGAATTTGTGTGGGTGGGAGATGGAGAAGACTTTGTGCGATTAAAACAAAAAAGTGTAGAAGAGCATGTTAATATAAATTTTATTGGATTCACAGAATACCCCATGTCTTATCTTAAGAACGCTGATTTGTATCTATCCACTTCTCGTTTTGAAGGTTTACCATATGCCCTAATTGAAGCTGCATCAGTAGGGCTTCCAATAGTCGCTACAGATGTGGTTGGTAATAATGAAGTTGTACTTCACGATTATAATGGGCTTGTGTTTAAAACAGAACAAGAAGCTGTAGATGCAATAAAAAAATTATCGATAAATGCTGATTTGTTGAATCGATATTCGATAAATTCTCGTGAACTTTATCTTAAAACTTTTACGATGGAAAAGATGATATCTTCTATTGTAGATACGTATGTACAGGTTTTAAATCAGTAAGTTATTGTTTAAAATTGAAATAAGATGAAGATTGCCATCATTCAAGAATGGTTAGTAACCGTTGGCGGTTCAGATAAAGTAGTCAAAGCTATTGCGGATGTATTTCCTGACGCAGATATTTACACCTTAGTTGCTAAAAAACAAGTTTGTGATGAATTAGGGATTGACTGGAATAAAGTCCATACATCATTCATTCAGAAGTTGCCTTTAGGGGTAAAGAAGCATAGGATGTATTTGCCTATATTTCCGTTTGCAATAGAACAGTTTGATTTACGGGGATATGATGTGATTATATCATCTTCTCATGCTGTTGCCAAAGGAGTTCTAACCAAAGCGGATCAACTGCATATTTGTTATTGTCATTCTCCTATTCGTTATGTATGGGATATGTATCATGAATATTTGGAAGAATCGGGGTTGACAAAAGGCTTGAAAGGATATCTGGCTAAATATATGCTTCACCGTATTCGTAAATGGGATTTGATATCCAGCTTCCGGGTTGACTATTTTATAAGTAATTCAGATTATGTGGGACGTCGAATTCAGGAGACATATAGGCGGGATGCTGTAACAATTCACCCTAATATTGATATTTCTAACTTTGATTTGTGCGTAGAGAAAGAAGATTTCTATTTAACTAGTAGTCGTTTGGTGGGATATAAGAAAATAGATCTTATTGTCGAAGCTTTCAGTCGTATGCCTAATAAAAAGCTGGTTGTGATTGGTGGAGGTCCTAATTTGGAAAAGATACGTAAGATTGCCGGGCATAATGTAACTGTTATGGGATATCAGTCATTTGCCGTACTAAAAGAAAAGATGCAGAAAGCTAAAGCCTTTGTTTTTGCAGCAGATGAGGATTTTGGTATGATTCCGATCGAAGCGCAATCATGTGGGACTCCTGTTATTGCTTATGGCAGGGGAGGTTCTTTGGAAACAGTAAAAGAAGGAGTAACAGGTCTTTTCTTTTATGAACAAACTGTAGAATCGATTATTGGTGCAGTAGAAAGATTTGAAAAACTAGAAACATCGTTTGATCCTAAAATAATACGTAACCATGCGGAGACTTTTTCGGAAGAACGTTTTAAGAAGGAAATAAAGGAGTTTGTAGAGTTAAAATATAATGAATTTAATCATCTAGTGAAATGAGTTATTTTATATTTGGCGGTTCCGGTTTTATCGGTACGCACCTTATTGCTCTAATTGATAATTTATATCCGGGTACAAAAATATACAATCTGGATATTGTGGAGAATAATCATGAAGGTAAATCTACATATATCAATTGTGATGTTCGTTCTGAAATAAATATTGATATACCCGTTACTTCCGAAGACGTCATCTTTAACTTTGCAGCCGTTCATCGTACCCCGGGACATCCGGACCAGGCTTATTTTGAGACGAATATTCGTGGTGCAGAGAATGTATGTGCTTTTGCCGAGAAGTTCGGGATAAAGAAAATCGTTTTTACTAGTTCCATAGCCCCTTATGGCGCAGCTGAAGATTTGAAAACAGAAGAGACGCTTCCCACACCGAACACGCCTTATGGAATTTCTAAGTTAGTGGCTGAAAAAA
>ERZ773183.1111-NODE-1111-length-24928-cov-13.096731_pt1 | contig 24928 bp, 18 predicted proteins | sample MGYA00580532_ERZ773183 | MGnify/ENA primary metagenome ERZ773183 (study PRJEB29015, sample SAMEA2737791) | human gut metagenome | biome: human gut; feature: human-associated habitat; material: faeces | place: China | collected 2012 ... | reverse complement strand
TAAACTGTCAGCCAAGTGGTTAATCCATTTAGTGTAGGAGCGATAATTAACTATATATAGCTCCTTATCTTGTACTTCAGACATTAACAGATAGGTCTGTATCCAGTTCTTTTTGTCTGCCGCCAAATACTGGCTTAATTGCCCTTCGATTTTGTTTAAAGCTTGTAATCTTTCTTCTCGATCCATTGTGATTTCTCCTTCCTACAGATTTAAAATTATCATATCATGTAACTTATTTAAAAGATTTTTAGAGCCAGAATCAAGTGTATTATCAATACTTGTAAGTTTTGATTATGGCTTTCAGAGGACCTATTTAAGCCATAATTTGATTGTCAAAACCTATTATCATAAACATCTACTGTTTTTGGTGAATTTGCGTGTCTAAATTAATATGTAATTTTGAGTATTAGGATAAAAACAGGTTTGCGACTGTAAAATATATCCAATTTCAAAACTTCCAGTTCGACTTTTGAAAAATGTTAAAATATATATAATTATGCAAAATAAATATTATAAATAATTATATTTACTTATATAGATAAATAATAAAAATAAACCACAATTTAACATGGCGATAAATTCTATATTTGTAAAATGTAAATTGTCAGTATAATATATATTTATTTTACAATATTGAATTTTGACTTATAGCTGTGTATTTCTATCTTTAAACTTGTATTTGTAAATTTTAAAAATATTAATTAATTTTCAGTCATTAATATGAATTAATTTGAAATTTGAATAAATTTAATAGTTATAATTTAGTATATATAGAAATACACTCTAAAAATTAATATTTATCCATATATTAACATGCAAGTGAATGCAGAGGTTACGTTTTAAATACGAAATATTGATGTAAAAATACAACTTATTTGTAAATAGTAAATTTACAGGGTAAATAATAATATTATGTAATTTATATTAAATAATTTAAATTAAGCAATAAAACAAGTGAATTGATAAATAAATAAAATTATGTAATATAATAGATTTACTAGAATATACTAGAATTACAATACACCCATCTTTTAATTTAGAATAATATACCTGAGAACAGAGACAAAAAAGACTTTTTGTAGGGAATTTGTATTCTCAGGTATAAGTGCGAATAACTTTCGCAGCTATATATGCGAATTTTAACACTCACCTATATATGCGGCTTATTATTCGCAGCATTTTACCATATATTAGCCACATAAGATTCTTTCATGGTCTGCTCACGATTTGGACCATGATTAAGCCATAAACTAACTTGTGATAAGGCTTCTGATCGGGTCATCCCTGACCCACGGAAGGCATCGTATTTGTCTTGTGCTATTCTGCGTCTGACACTGTGCCAGCTGTGCCTTTCTAGTCCTAATTTATCCTGTGTCCGGTTGAGCCATTTATTAAGGCTGTTATCTTTTGGTGCAATGAGTTTTCCTTCTTCGTTGACCATTTTTTGCAGTGCATCAGTCTGCCAGATACGTTGTAGTTCTGGTGTCCATGGACGTAAGCAAATTTTACCGTTTTTACATCGGATAGATAATCCTGCATCGGTTGCCCGTACACCATAGGCCATGTCTGCCACTCTTATACCAACCTGCATCTCCAGGAGATAACAGGCTGCAGATTTAGAGGGATGATCCATTGCGTATGATGCTAATTTATAGTAATCTTCTGAAGATATAACATCTTTTGCTCCACGATTTTGAGCAGGCGGAACATAAGTTAATACCCTTGAGCAGGATAAATCAATACCCATGCATCTTCCAATTTTTTTCATGTCATGACGGTAATCATCTACACTTTTTTGAGTGCAATTTCCAGTTGTAGCCTTAATATCCAAGTAGTGTTCTACTGCTGCAGGTGTTAGTTGATTTATTTTTTTTATTTCAGGACAAGTCTCACAAAAATCATTAATACGGTCTAAATAGTGATCTCGTGATGTACGGCTATATATCTTTTCTGTCGTGTCTAAACTTGCTTTATGTTGCCGTTTGTCTATGTGAAAGCTAAAGGCATTAAAGACTGCAGACCTCATAATGTGACGTAATGTATCGGACATCCTAATTTCCCCTTTCTACTTTTTGAGAATTCTCATAAGCCTTGGTTTTTAGCCATCATCCGTGTGCCCCATAGATTTTTGTCCAAAGCATTGTCCAAAAATCTATGGGGACACTTAGACAGTGATTTGTCCAAAAAATTTTAAGGGTACCGGACATCCGATAGACCCTTAAAATGCTTATGTTACCTAGTTACTGACAGTTTGATATTCAGTTCCTCCGCCCATCATCTGTGGGCTATATGGTACCAGTCCTGACTGTCATACAGGGCTGTCGTGCCTCTCTCCGCTTTCTGGAGTAGACACGATGATCTACTCCAGATCGCTATCACTCCGTCCTTTTTGTATTTCCATATTTTCTCATAATTTTACAGGCAAATATTGTAATTATCTGTAAATCCTAAAATATGAAATCATGAGGTAAAAAACTAAAACCCCGTTTACATAGATTCATAAATTGCGTGCTGCATTTCAAATTTTAAAGACGTCAGAGCAGCTGCCTGACGTCCACCTTGTTTTCAATAATGATAATCTACTAATCTGTCTGTTCTGTTTTTCGTTTACTGATATATCATATTTTCCGTTATTTGCTATGATGGTATAGTAATTATCCTATTATCGGACACAACAAGGAGGTCGTCAACTTTGTTTATAGTTACATGCTTAGGCATTGCCCTGTCTCTGCAGGACAATCGCTCCTAAGACTTATGTGCCACTGGCTTCCTCCTTGTTCTGAATTACTACACAAACAATATGTATTAATTCAAAATTTCTAATTTTCGTCTTAATCTGCCTATAAGCCATAGCACATTTATATAACCTCCAGACATCTATAACTAATTACATTTATATAATGATAGACTAGCGGAAGAAATAAAAAAGAATTCGATTCCGACTTACTATTGCGAGCCATAGTAAACAATTTCATGTCATGCAAGACATAAAATTATACTTTATTTGCTTATTTGTTTATATAGTGTATAATAATATTAATTGTTAATAAAATAAATAAAGGAAATCAACATATGGATAAAATATTAACTAAAAAAGAAGAAGAAATGATGGCTGTATTATGGGAACAATGGGAACATAATCAGGCAGCTTTAACAGCCTTAGAAATACTTGAAGCATCTCCAAATAGAACTTGGAAAAAGAATTCTTTGCATTTACTAATTAATGGATTGCTGAAAAAAGGAGCAATAGAAGTACATGATTTTAAAAAATCTAAGACAAGCAAAAATTATGCCAGGACATTCCGTCCAACGCTAGATCAATATGATTACTTATGGCTACAAATGACTACGGGAATGGATAAAGAAAACCGGAAAAAACTTATATCTAGCATAATTACAAATCTGGATAGAGATGAACTATCTATAGCAAAAGAAAGAATAGAAGAACGGCTATAATCATAAAAGTAAAATCACCTTGTGGAGCAGCCCTCGGCAGAGCGCACTTATCATAACGACTCTTAGGCGTGATGTATAAGTGCGCCCTTCCAGAAGGGATATTAAAAGAATCGAATTCTTTTTACTTTGTCTTAGATTTCTTATCTGATTTCATCTTTTTTTCTTCCTGCAGTTTCTTTTGATATAATTTCATAAGTTCAGCCACACAATCTTCTTCACTCATTTTAAGACTAAATCCATAAGCAGCCATTACAGCTTTATCATTCGCTATGTGAGCTTTTCTTAATTCTAAAGGCATAAGTACAGGATTATATAAGTCTGCGAGACTGTTATCAGGATAAAGTGATCTAGCATCTAAGATTGATTGTGCAGTCTGTTCTATTTTTAATCTTTGTTGATTTGTTGATAAGGGCCAAGGAAAATTATTGTAAACAATAGTATTTGAATAACTATAATCACTTTTCAACCTACCAGTAACAGTTCTCATCCATGCCATATGAACATTTGAGGTTAATATTCCGAAATAATATAGAGAACCTTCAGGCATCATAAATAGTTTATTTCCGGCAATTACATCTTTATGCAATAATTCCATAGGAATGTAACGACGATTTTGAGATGAAACTACGGGAATAGCAATATAGTCTGTTTTACAAGCATGATTTTCATCAAATAGGAATGGTACTTCAGCCTTTTTTCTAGTGGCAGCCTTTTTACTTTTCAAACGAAATTCTCTTACATTTTCAATTCGTTCCATCACTGAAGGACATTTCTTTATCTCAGAAGGATTTGCATTTTCAAGCCATAAACAATATCTATATTCTCTGTTAATAAAATCTCTCCCCATCATAAAAGGGCGAATAAATTTTTGAGATAAAGGTTCTTTACAAATTAAATCCTCCATTTCTTCTTTACTCAATATCAAATTACCATTATCCGTAGGTTGACTACCACGATATATTGAAGGTACATCACATATTGGTTTTGTTCTTCTTTCAATAAATACAGATGGAGCATCCACTAAATAAGGATTTATATTCTGAGCTTCTTTTTTTTCACCAGTCTGTGAATATAATATCTTTTTTACTGAATTGCCTGTATGACAAAATCCTATTATTACACAGTGAACATGAGCTTTTATATTAGCTTCACTATCCCATCTAAATGTTTGATATGCAAAATCAATAGCAATATCATATTTTTCAAACAGAGGTTTCCATATCACTGCCACCTGTTCTCCTTGCGTTATAGAATTTGTTGATACAAATGCACATTTTATTTCAGTATTTTTAATATATTCAGAAGCTTTAAAATACCACATTGCTACATAATCAACATTAGATCCAATCTTACAATCTATATTAGAAGCGATGTATTTAATATCATCCTTTTGTGATTGACTTTGTAAAGCATAACCTAAAAATGGGGGATTTCCCATTATATAAGATAAAGAGTTGGCAGGAATGACACTGTTCCAATCCATTCTTAAAGCATTACCCTCTGTAATATTTACATAAGTTTTCAAAGGAAGGAAATCAGCATTAAGACCATATATAATATTTTTAGTTTCGTCCAACATCTGTGATTCTGCTATCCATAAAGCAGTTTTAGCTACAGTCACAGCAAAATCATTGATTTCTATTCCATAAAACTGTTGGATTGATACTTTAATAATATCTGATGCAGCAATTCCTAAAACACCCTGTCCTTCTCCATACAAGACCCGTAATACTTTATTTTCTAACCTTCGTAAAGATAAATAAGTTTCCGTTAAAAAATTACCAGAGCCACAGGCAGGATCTAAAAATTTTAAATGGACCAATTTTTCCTGAAAATCCATAAGATGTTTTCTTTTAATATCTAAGGTTTTATAAGCCTGTAATGTATTAAATTCTTCTTCCAGATTATTTAAAAATAATGGATCAATTACCTTATGTATATTTTCTATCGAAGTATAATGCATACCTCCAGAACGTCTTGTCTCAGGATTTAAAGTAGATTCAAATACGGCTCCGAAAATAGTAGGAGAAATATCACGCCAATTAAACTCTTCAGATGCCTTTACCAATAATAATTCCCGGATTTCCTCTGTAAACTGAGGAATTTCAATAGTTTCATCAGCAAACAAACCACCGTTCACATAAGGAAATTGAGCCAAATCTTCTTCCAGATAATCTTCTCTATCATCGTCTTCAGTATCTAACACTTTAAATAATTCTATTAAGGCTCTACGACAATCTCTAGCTTCATATCGAGCCAAATAATCATGAAACATATTTCGCTTTTCCCCGAAGATACCAGCATCTTCAGCATATAAACAAAATACTAAACGGACACATAAAGCGTTTAAACTCTTTAACTTATGTTCACGTTTTGCTTTTTCAACAGCCGTTTCATTCTTTTTTTCTTCCGGAATCTTGTATTGCTCTAAAAAAGCATTATAAATCAATCCGACAATATCTCCAGCCTGAATAGACACTTCCATTTCGTGTGAAATCTTCTGTACTTCTTTTTCCACCAAAAAATCCAATAAAGGATATTTTGTCTGCAATTCTTCAAGCATAATCTTTGTAGGCTCTGGCTGCTTCTCATTCATATCATAAATCCAGATTTCCGCAAAATTACAGGTAACTATCCATCTTGCTCTCTCGTCAAAAATAAGCTTACTGTTATAACGATCAGCCTGCTCGAAAGGGGTAAGGTCTATATCACCTGAATTGCGAATCTTTTTATTTAAAGGGACATTTAAGCTTTTCTGCTCAATAATGACTCTTGTCTCAGGGATATAAACATCAATTCGCTTTGTATTACCATCTACAACCACCTTTTTTTCAAAATCAATACGTTCCGTTACATTTTCTACACCAAATACATTAGATAACAGTTCTATCCAATAAGACCGACCATCTTCGTCCTCTTTCCCTTTTCCACGCCATCTATTAATAAACTGTCTTGCAGCTTCTCTTTGTTCTGAGCCTGTCATTAACACTTTCCTCCAATAATTTCAATATCAATCTTTACAAAAAATTTTAACATAGGCATACGGAAATGGAAAGAAAAAGACTTGGAATATATCAGTATGTTATAATAAATTATAATAATCAATAAAGGGAGGAAATAATATGCAACGATTATATAAAATCAATCCAACATGCCCTGGCTGCGGCGAAGAACATTTATATTGGCAAGTTGGATTAACAGATGAGGAACAAGCAATTTTAGACACACACACGGAAGAACACAAAGGAGAATCATCCATCGTCTCTTTGATGTCCCCTCCAGGTCTTATAATCACGCGAAGATTAAAGTGTGGGCTGTGCGGAACAGAATTTGAAGCACGATGTGCAATTTACAAAGAAGATGAGGTCGGCTACACTCACCCTGATATGATCCCAGGCTGTCAAATGGGAGAAAAACCAGTATTTTAACATTTTATTTTTTTTATACACAAAAAGTCCTAAACATGATACAATAGCAAGGCTACCGCCCCTTATACAGGTACGGAAAGGGGGTGCGTTATTGTGAATATAATTTCTTCGTTTATGCTTTCTATTTTGGCAAGTGTAATCGCCTACTACATTTGCAAATGGCTGGATAGAAAATAAGCAGCTGGTAGTCAGCCTGGGGACTAATCCACCTCGCCAAAACGGAAAAAAAGCCCCGGAGTTTGCGCCTCCGGGGCTTTTGCTGCGTTACTATGAACACATTTCTTCGTTTGCCTAAAGGCATTATATCATATGCAATTTTCATTTTCAATATGTCTATTTCCAAAAAAGAATTCGATTCCACTAAATTATTTCTAGCTATAGTACATTAAAAATAAACGGTGTCCGTTATCTCCTGATAATCGGTTTATTTGTCGTGAACGGGGTCTGATTGTTATCTGTTATAGGGACAAATCCATCATCTTCTTCAAAAAAATTATAAGCCGGATAATACTTCAAATGTAGTGTACTATCTCTCTCAGCATTTCTATATTTCAAGATATCCAAAGTCATACGTCTATATCCTCGTTCCTTACAGAGCCTTTTCTCCTCTTCTCTTTTCGCTTCTTCAGTCTGGTTAGTTACACCATCCCAGTTCCATCCGATAAGAACACCGCCTGTATACTCGGTATCGCCGGATTCCTTGAAAGAGGCTGTTGAAATCTTACCATTGTAAGAGGTTCGTCCGATGCTTGAAATCGTAACAACAGGCATTCCAATCTGAGAGGCAAGTGTCTTCAGTGTTGTAACAACCACATCCGTTTTTGTCTTTCGATCTGACTGCGTACGATCATCCGGATCTGCCTTGATAATCTGCATATAATCAATAAATACCACAACAGGTTTCTCACTTTTCTTCTTAAACTTCGTAGCAACATTTGCAATATCTTTTACCGTCAGGCCGGATAGACCACTTTCAATAATGTGCAGGTGGTTGCCATAACGACTAAAATATTCATCTGCATATGCTTCATATGCGGAATAGGACATCTTCGCAAAATCTTTCAGCCTCTTATCATACGTCCAGTAAAGGATATTTGCTGCCGTCACCTGACATTGTTGTTCTTCCTTACGATGATGCTCAAAAGAGATTGCAGAAATTCCACGGGCAAGAAATTCATCTCTCCCCATCTCCAAGGCAAAATAAAGGACATCTACACCTGCCTCTGCTATTTTTTGTGCAACAAACATCAGAAATGCCGATTTACCTGTACTTGTTTCCGCGCCCATAATATACAATTCATTCGCCAGCCCACCATTTAAAGCTTTGTCAAAGACCAAGATTCCAGTACTAATCCGTGGGCCAAATTCTTTACAATGAGAAATAAACGTATTCTTGTATTCATTCATAGGCTGCACAGCAGCCATCAGCTTATCAATATACTGTTTATATAACTGTTCGACCATCAATAATCTCCTCTCTTCAAATCATCATTCCAATCCTTATTCTTTGGTAATATATAAGTGAGATCAGGGTTCCGATCACGACAATCTTGTCCCGCCTGATCATTATCGACTGCCAGAACCACATTGCTATGTTTACTTCCTTTTATAAGTCTATTTATCGTCTGTTGGTTGGCTACTCCACCAATACTTACATAAACACTCTTACCTTCTTTATACTGTCTCCGATGAATTACATAAAGACTCACTGCGTCCAATGCAGCCTCGCAAATGTATACATAATTTGTCAATTCCTTTGGCGAAGTATCCAAATACCAGAACCTATCTGGTCGGGTCTTCTTACAGCCATGAAAAGGATCAGACTTATAATCTACACACGAATCCATCTGCGTACACCAGGTATGATCTCCCGAAGTATAACGGACACACTCTTTTCTTTTAGCACATCTACGATCCGCATAAGAGTTTGTTCCTCGCATTTCACAATAATCGCCCTGCGGATTGATAAAAACAATGTTATTACCCTGTTCAGACTGATACAGGATTCTCTTATCAATCAACATTTGGATTGTCTCGGGTGGAATTCCTCGTGCCATCATATACGCATAAAGATTTTTATATTGTCCATCTAAGGGCTTCGGCAATATAATTTCCTTCGTTTCCAGAATGGACGGATTTACAATCGGCACATATGCTGGTCCAACACCAGACTCTCCAATCAAAGCTAACACTGCCTCTGGATAACTGTATCCAAGGAAATTCATCAGGTAATCAATATTATTACCTTTCTCGTCCGTCCTAAAATTCCGATATCCATGATACCCACGTTTAACAGATACATGTTTATCAGCAAGCAGTAATGCGCTACTATACTCTACCTTCACAGCGGATGGATGATTTTGTAGTAAAAATTCATATAAATCAACCGAGCAGGCCCGCTTATATTGGTCTTTTGATACTGCAACTCCCATCAAATCAAAATCTCCTTTCCATACTATGAATTTACGGAAATGGAAACAAAAAATTTCTGGCTACACGAGTTTTCGATTTAACAGATAAGTAGTGGCGAATAAATTTTTCTTTTCCATCTCCGTATGATAGTTAAAGCATACTACCGTACGTCCCGTAAGGCAAACGTACGGTATATGCCGATACGTAACATACGTTTACCTACGTTACATACGGAATTTTAATCAACTGCCAAAAGCCTTGATTTTACTGGATCTGTGGCACTTTTGAAAAATAGAACTGTACCCCGTTTTCAGCGGAACTGTTCCTAGCTTTCGGGGGAACTGTACCTGAAAATCGGTGAAACTATACCCAGTAATCGGGGGAACTTTTTATCGGAGAATTATTTTCACACCAATAACTTTTTGCTTCCCTTCTTTGACGACTTCATAGCCGGCAATGTATTTTTCTTTTGTGAATTCAGCTAATATAGTTGTAATAATCTTATTTAAGCTACTTTTTTTCTTTTTCCACTGATTAGCATTTTTGTATTTGGATTCATCAAAACCAAGCATTACGAAAAAACCTTTTTTGGTTCCTGTTGTTGGATCATAGCGCTCATAACGAATAATGTCATTATCCATGTGGTTTTTTCTATTTCTCATTTGCTCAATACGGCGAATAAGGGCACGTTTAATAACGATAACACTGTCTGTATCGCTAATTTCATTAATTTCAAGCAATTCCGTAGGGACATCTATAATTTGCTTCACTAATTCTGCATAGGTGTATAAGACAGGTTTTTCAAGAAGCTGAAAGCCTTTCATGATAGTTTGATGGTTTGCCGAACGAATATCAACTTCACGCAATGGCATGAGGTAGCTTGTCAGTTTTACAGATTGGTCTTTTTCAATTTTTTTTCTTGCACGAAGTTCACTTGTGCAATCAATGGAAATTCTAATCAATGAAAGTTTGCGAAGACTTTTTGTGACTGCTCCGCTTTTCTGTGGTTTTACATCCTGCTCAAAATTTCCGGACATGATTCTGACCACCATTTCTGGAGTAAAGGCTACAGCTCCATTGACCAGTAGCGTATAGACTGCATCCATGACTGCCATATCGTACTGTGTGATGTTAGGACTTGATAAAGCAAGGTTTTCATCTGCAGACAAATCTACCGTCACAAAGATATTTTTCCTTGGCATTGTAGTCAGCTGCAGAGTATTGGAAAATAAGTTATTTTGCGTTGATATGTAATTGGCAACTTTGCTGTTATTCAGATATTCTTTTTTGGGTTTAGGCATCTTAACGATCTCATTTATCACTGCTGTTATCTCCCTCTTCTATATCAAATCCAGAAAATTACCTGGATTATTATGGAGGATACAGAAGCTTGCTTATAAGCTTGTATCCCATTTTTGTTTGTCATAATTAAAATGATAGATTTTGCAGAAAATAGATTTTTCTGTAGAAGTTTTTTTGAGGGGGGGGGGTAAATTGTAGAAAAAAGAGCCTATTGTAGTTTCCTAGAAACGGAAATGATAGAAACCAAATTCACATTGCAATATAAATTTCTAATTACTAGCTTCACTTCCCCATATGCATATAGCCTTATATATAATTCCTGTTCGTCAGACTGATGATTTGCCTGTAAATTAATATTCTTCAATGTTTGATATGCATATAAAGAGACTTGGCACTACCTTTTGTAGTTACCAAGTCTTTTTTTACTGGTGGTATATATATAAATAGATATTTTAATCTATTTTATTTATTTAGAGATGTAAAAATCCCCTGTATTTATGCTAATTTATCATTTTTAAGGTGTACAGCTGGTACGGGTTAAGGTGTACACTTGGTACGGGTTAAGGTGTACACTTGGTACGGTGGATAACTTTTAGGGTGTACACTTAGTACGGGTTAAAGTGTACAGTTTACAAAGTACTTTCCACCTGTTATAATATCACCATAAATAAATTAGATTGGAGATTATAAATGGGGGAAGATGAGAAATTTGGGATACAAGTAGCTCGTAATTATAAGGTGGTAAAGGATAATAAATTGATCCAGGATGTTACACGAAAAAAATATGAGTTATCAATTTTAGAACAGAAAATTTTAGGATTTATTATATCCATGATAAAGCCACCGACACCGAATAGTCCTTTTCCTTGTTATCAGTTAGAATTTGATATTCGACTATTCTGCAAGGTTTGTGGCATTGATTTTGAAAATGGTAAAAATTATCAAAACATAAAGATAGCTTTAAAGCGTCTGGCAGATAATTCTTTTTGGATTGAAGAAGATGATGACGAATTACTTTTTCAGTGGATCAATACACCTAGAATTAAGAAGAAATCAGGTAAAGTCATCATAAAAATATCGGATGATGTTATGCCATACCTTTATAATCTGCAGGAGAAATTTACAAGTTACGAACTCTATCAGATCCTTGCGCTGAAAGGTAGTCATTCTATCGCACTATATGAATTGTTTAAATCTTATCTGTTTCGGAAGAGTGTAAAATTTTCCATAGATGATATAAAAAAATATCTGTCTTTAGAAGATAAGTACAAAGAATATAAGGAATTTCGCCGTAGAGTAATTGAACCGGCTGTAAAAGAAATTAATGAGTATACAGATTTGCAGGTGGAATGGGAACCTATTAAGAAAGGTCGCACTTATGTTGGAATCCATTTTAAAATAAAAAATAAAGAAAGATGGGAAGGTTTGGCTGCTTATCAGAAAACTATAAGCGAACTGGACGGTGGTGTGTTTGATATTATCAGTGATGAGTTATAATTCGTAAATAATGTAAAAAGGAGACAAACAAAAAAGTCTCCTTTTTAATATACTATCTATTATATTATATCATACAATGTATAATAGCTTTTATCACATATTATATATGATATTATAGCACATTATTTAAAATCTCATTTAGCACCTTAGATACTGACATTTTTTGCGATTTTGCCAGCTTTTCTAATTTCTCCATGTTTGTTGCACTCATGTAAAAAGTTTTTGCGACGGATTTCTTTTTCTTTGGTGTGTTAGAAAAGATTTTTGAAATGTCGATTTTTGTTTCTGTTTGTTCTTCAGGAAGTTCTTCTATTTTTGTTTGATCCACTACCTGCTCTTGCTTTTTTTTATTAGCTTCAATTTCCGCTGTACGTTCTTTGGCTGCTTTTACCCCTTTTGAAAATCTATTTTCTGCCATTTACTATAGCACCCCTTTCTCTTTTAATTCTGAAATTACAGAATCATATATCTTTTTGATATTCTCTTTCGGATAAAGAATGTTTATCGGCTTATGCTCTATCTCTGTATCTTTTAATTTCACTGTCATTGGAATAACAGTATTTACTATAGCTTCGTTTGGTATAGAATAATTTTCAGATAGGAGATGTCCCTTTATTTCATTAATAAGATTAGAACGTCTGTCCACATTGCAAAGAATTAATGCTCGTACATTATTTTCTTTTTTTGCCATCTCTTCTCTGGTATCTTCCCATAGAGCGCAAAATAATTCTGCTCCGGAAATACTATTTGATGAAATATCGCTTGATAATATGATGCTGTCTGCCACATAAAAACCATTGATGTTGATTGCACTAATGGAAGGGTTTGTATCAATCATAATGTAATCGTATTGGTTTAAATAGGTTTCATTATTTTGTAAAAAATAATCAAGTATATGTTCTTTGTTGCTCCGGGTGGACAGCATTTTTTCTGTCTTAAATAACAAGATACTTGAAGGAATCAAGTCAAGATTTGGGAGTTCTGGTATTGGAGCTTTCATGATTACCTCTTCTGCTGTTGGCTGATTCTTTGGGAGATTTTCAAAAATATCTCTTATTGTCTTTACCTCGGTGTTAGAGGAATCAATACCACAATTACTTGTTAAGTCACACTGGGGATCAATGTCTATTAAGAGGACTCTTGAATTTTCTGCCAGTATACCTCCTATATTAAAAGTGTTTAGAGTTTTTCCGGTGCCACCTTTTAACGTTGCCATCGTTATAATTTTCATAGCTATTTACCGCCTTTCTGCCATGTTATATGTGTAGGGGTATATTAGTTACTCGTATATGAATTATTATATGATATCATATATGATAAGTCAACAAAACTGTCAAATGTAAGATGTTATATAATGTATGATAAAACACATGATATAATATATAATATATGATAAAGTATCATATATGTAGATTAGATAATAAAGGAAGTGGGGGAATGACAGATACTTTTACTTAAGGACTGGTAGACCAGGGAGAAAAAAATGGTATATAAGGAGGGTTAAAAATGGCTTATTTAATTGCCAAAGAGCAAAAATCGCATGGTTGTCTAGAAGTAAAAAAGCCCGCTTATTACCAAGTGTGCCTAATTGCATTATCATACAAGAATCTTTTTAATTTATCTGATTTTCCAGTATTATAATATTCTAATAACGAAACATTGAATTGTTCCATATACTTATCCGTAATTGTCATAATACCAGCCCCGGCAGAGATTAAAATCTTGTTTGCCAGCATTAAGCTAGTACGTTTATTGCCATCCCAAAAGAACTGTCCTTTTGTACCCCATACAAATATTTCTAATGCTTTTTCTGTTGCAGTTATATCCTTATCAGAAACAATATCCTCTAATCCAGCAATCACCTTTTCTTTTTCCGGAATCGGTGGAACATAATCCGTACCGGAAATTTCAACATTTCCAGTACGCAGCTTTCCCCACTCTAAGGCTTCATTTCTGGCAATATAATCATTTAATTTACACCAATACTCAAATGTTACTGTTTCACTTATAGTATTTAATAAAAACTTCCATGCATCCCGCATATTTAGAATTGCCTGGATGTCATCAAGCTGCACGTTTGGGACATTAATACCATTTAGGATAGATTGGGTCTGATCTAATGTAACAGTCCTATTCTCCATTTTCATTCCACAATAGATATTTTTTATCTGTCCTTTTTCTGCCAAAAATAAACTTTGAGATTTGTTTAGATGATATTTATCTGTAAATTTTCCCATTAAAAATCCTCTTTTCACATTTTTTATAAATATTATAGCATCTATCTAGCCTCATGTAGAGTAATAAAAAGTTATTATGCAAACATATGTTCCGAACATATATTTGATATTCATTTATAAACATGCTAAAATAACTTTAACAGTAGTTAAGTTTCTTATTTATTTATAGGAAGGAGTTTTTTTGGTATGAGAAAATTTACATTGGATGCTTGGAATCGTCATATAGCTAACATACAGATAGAGGGATATGGACAAGGGTTAGCCAAGGCTAAAATGATGGCAATGGTACATGCATTAATAATTGCATTGGAGTATGGGAAAATCACAAAAGAAGAATATAGGTCACAACTGGAAAATAATGGTTTTAAGGATTGGTCTGAAGAGGATTTACAAGATTTTGCAAATGGGAAAACACCGAAGGCTTTTGAAAATTATGAGGAAGGAAATGATACTTGGCAAGAATACTGTGAAAAGGGAGAGGAGCAGGTTAGAGGGATATTAAATGGTTATAAAAATCTGCAGAACGAAATATATAATTATGCCTGCGAAACAGGTCTCTTAAATAATCCTGTATTAGCAGGATCTCAATTGAGGGTAGAAGTAATCTTAGCTCGTATGATGCGACAGCAGCAGGTATATGATGATGTCGCTGCCAATGAATTTTCTATTTGTATGGGGATTGATATGGATATTATAATGGATATTTTTAAAATCCTGCAATTCGTAGATTTTGATATCTATGGATATGATTTTATAGAGAAAAAAGACGATGAATATGATCATATGATTACATTAACAAAGTATATTACAGGGGCAGTAGTTACGATTACAGAATTAATTTATCGGGCGGCACTAAGAAATATAGATGTTAGTCAATATGTATTGGAAAGGATAAATTCCGTAAAGTATAGAGAGGAAATTATTAATCTAATAAAAATTTTGTTAGAGGAACATATGCAGCGTATGGATAAAATTTTAAAAGAGTATCCAAAGGATGTTATATATGGAATGTTAGGATATCCTCTATTGGAGCAGACGGAATATGAACAGTGCGTAATTAATATCAATACTATGTTACATGATCTGTAAGGTTAGATTCCATTCTTAACCTTTCCTATTTCTTTCCTCTTTATCCCATTTAGATATGGAAAAAAAGGTCCAGATTAAGGAAATTAAAAGGAAAAATGAGATCGACGGGGGTTGGGGCTAAGAGGACTTTAAGGGTATCTTATTAGGGGGAGGTACTTTACATTGATCTTCCTGCTTTGTCCATTTTCATCCCATTTCTGGTCCTTTTTTAGTCTGTATACTGGAACATAGTGGGTTCTCCTTGGTTATAAGGTTGAGGGAGGATTTTAAAGGGTTATACTAGAGATTTTAATGGTTATTATATGGTATTTGTTTTTTAGTCAGTATACTGAATGTAATTTTGTAGCATTCTTTGCTATTAGTCGGTATACTGACTAATATTTTTTTCCGCGTTATAGAGAATTTTATTGAGCATGGTCAGGGTGCTTAAGGTAGGCTGGGGAGGTTTCCCGATACGGAAAACCATAGCTCAGGTAGGTATTTGATGCAAAATCGATATGTTTTTATAGGAATATGATAGGAATCCTATAAGGTTCAATATATATCCTCTAAAGAGGGGAGGTTTCCAAATACCTTCCCTTTTTATGATTTTAGTCAGAATACTGTAAGCTAAATTTTATTTATCAAATATGGATACCAGAGTTTGCTTTGTATACCAGTGCTGGCACAAAGAATGATGATATGTTCTTAAAGAATTCGATATCAGCTTTAAAGCAGTCTTGGTTGTAGTATTTATAAATTCGGAGTAATCAACCTTTGCGTAGAAATGTGCATGATAGAATGCATTCAGTGATTTTTTAGTTATATCAGATAAGAAATGCTGATACAAAAAATACCAGTATTGATAAAAAAAGAAAAATAAAGTATCTACTGTTGGAGCAGAAAGAGTTTTAAAATAAATTAAAAAATATTAATGGAGGCTAACAATTAAAGTCTTTTCATTATATAATGATTTTAGCATACAAGGTTACTTCCCTTTGTAATGTTTTGTGGTAAATTCATTATATATCAAAAAGTTTTGTACGATATTGACATGAGTAAGAAAAAGTGATATTTTGAAATAAATAACAAAGAGCTTTCGTTCTAGTTATTGGTATAATCGCTTTCGTGATGATATTCAGTTATAATGGAAATGGAATATGTTAAGGTTAGTCGATTATACGTTGCAGTATAATCTTTTTTTATGCTTATTATGCAGAAAGGAAAAAATGTGAGAAAAGAATTAATAGTATTGATGATTGCCTTAACAAAAGGTGGAAAAACGACACTTGCAAAAGCAATATGTCACGCTGCTTGTAGAAATAAAATGGATTTTTTAAGTAACTGTAGAACTGAGGTTACGGTAGATTGGACATATGATTCTGACACAACAGATATAACTTTAAAAGATATCTTATTGAATTATCAGAGTGTATTTGGTACTGATTGTAAGGAAAGAATTAGTTGTGAAAAATTTTCAGAAATTTTGGATAGCAAAGAGGGTAAGTATTTACGAGATACTTTTGGATTTGAACAACAAGCTAATCTATCTAGCGAGGAACTTGAAAAATATGTTTTGGATAAAATTTCTAATTATATAAAATCTTGTGATGATAAGAAACTTAAAGATATTATAAAAAATAGACTTAGTAATAGATTCTTGCGTAGGATTAAGATAAGTCTTCCGCCGGCTGATGAATTTACTAATTTTTTTAATGAAAAAAATATAACATTTGTATTACGTGACACACGAGGTTTTTTTGATTTTGATGCTGATGAAGCATCAAAAATTTCATACAGGACAATACAAGAATTAGGGCTTGATGGAATAAATGCAGTTTTGCTATTAGGAGTAACTGAGCCTCCTGCAGACAATGTAGCTTGGTATAAAAATGCCTATAAAAGTGCTTTTGAATCGGTGCCTGTTTTTATTATGACTCGTTTAGATTCTGTATTTAATTTATACGAAATGAAATATGGAGAAGGATATGAAAATATAAATGCTGAGAATGTAAGAGACTTCTTACAAATTGTGAAAAAGGGAAATGAGATAGGATTCAAAAAATTTCCCAATTCACATATACAATCTTATAAATTACTGGAAATGTTTGATATTGGAAAGATTGTTGGTGGTGAATTTCAATATAATTATAAAGTGTATAATAATGAAGATTTACAATATGTATATCCTATATTTACTACGTTAGATGATGAGAATCCAGATTATAGTTCAGAAGACTACCACTTGTATGAACTTATTGTGTTTGAAAATCTTAAAGATATGATAAATAAAGTAGTTGAACATGATAGTTTTATTGAGATAATATATAATCAGATTAAAACGGATTTTGTTGATACTATCAAAACTGATAATATTGTGGATATGTATCCAGATTATAATAAATATAATAGAGAAGCAGTATGCAGTAGTATTTTAAATGGAGATATTTTGGGACCACGTGATGGAATTGTAACTATACAGCACGGACGTATAAACTATCTTGGGACAATTACGGGAGGTGTTTCATCAAGAATATGGATAAGAAATCATATTTATTCATATACATATTCAGAAATATTAAAAAATCCAGACGGTTCAGCTATGGATCTTAATATGCCAAAGGAATATCGTGATAATTTGGTAAGGATGACTTTATTCAATATTGTTGAAAAAAATACAGATTATCAGGCATATTTTCGAGGATATTATTTTATGAATCGTTTTCTTATCCGTAGAGCTATTTTAAATTTAAGGGATAATAAGATTCCAGGGGATGCATTAACTAATGTATCAAAGGAAATTGCAGATATTTTATTCAAAGAATAAAATATCTCAGACTGTAGACAAAGTGGTGTTTGGTTCTTAGACCAGACACCACTTTGTCTACAGTCTGAGTAGGTGGTAGATACGCACTATCTACCACTTACGATTAAAACATGCAATTAAGAAAGGGGCATGCCTATTAAAACGAGACCTCCTCCATTTTCTAAAAATAATCCTACCAAAATAAGAATGAGAGGAGAAAAGAAAAAATGGTTAGGAAAATAATTAACAAGGCAATTTCTGCAGTAACTACTACGCTGTTGGCTTTTACAACTTTAGCCTCAGCTATCCCAGTAACTACCTACGCAGCAGCCGCAAGTGATACAATTCAAAAAAGTACAACGAAAATCACAAGTAAAAATAAAGACAAAGCTGCTGGTTACGGTACTTTTGATTTTGATGCGAATTCCAGTGGATACACTTTTAGTCATTCGTCCAATTTGAAAAAAGCAGATAAGGATGATTGGATTTGGCAGAAAAGAGATCAAGGCTCTGCGAGTGATAAACTTAAAAAGCTTATCGGAAATGCATATATTTCCAAACTTGACACTGATAGTAGTTTTTGGGTTAAATACAGTAATGTAAAAAAGGTTGATGACGAAGGTAATCAGCTTGGTAACTATGATGTAAAAGTTGTTTTTGATAATGCAGGCGGTTCTATTAGCGGAGCAGAAGGCCATGACATTGCTATCTTTGATGGGCAGCTCGGAGCTGTAAGATTCAGAGGTTACAAACACATTCGGTGCACAATCTATGTCTACAAACATGGAACAACAACTTTGATTTCTGGTGCAGACGATAAGTTACATTTTAAACAGCATGAAGTTTTTTCTTTTAGGATTAGTAAGTGTCATAGCTTATTTTTTCTTTTTGGCTAATCACTGTTAAAGTGCTTTAGTCAAGGACTCTATTTTAATAGGAAGTAATCCACACTTTACCGTCTTAGTCAAGTGTGCTAAAATGAGAATTGTAAAACCCACTTTTAAGGAGAGGTAATTATAAAATCTAAAAATTAAGGAAGAGAAGAGAGACTCCTTTATCTATCAAAAAGAAAGAGGTATTTTAAAATGATGAAAGAAAGAAATTCAAGAAAGAAAGGAATTAGAAGTCTAGCTTTACTGTTAGCTTTGATCTTAGCTATTGGCTTTAGCCCAGTAACTAACGTGGAAGCGAAAGCTGCTCCTAGACTTAACTATCGTAAGGTAACTTTAGTCCAAGGAAAGAAAAAGAGACTTAAAGTTAGAAATCTTAGGAGAAGAAGAAAAGTAAAATGGTATTCTACTAAGAAGTCAGTAGCTACGGTTAACCGAAAAGGTGTTGTAAAGGCTAAGAGAAAAGGTAAAGCTTACATCGTAGCCAAAGTAGGTAAAAAGAAATACCGTTGTAAGGTAATTGTTAAGAAAAAGGTTAGTAAGAAGAAAAAGAAAACTAAGAAGAGTAAGAAGCCTGCTGGCAACACAAAGAAACAGCTTCCTGCTGACAGTATCGATAAGTGGTCTGTTTTGGATCAGCCAACTTTAGCAGTTAATAGCAAAACAAATTTATTTAATTATTTAACAGTTTTCGGAAAGAAGATTAACGTTGTGTCAAATTCAGTGAAAACTAAATATTACAAGTGGAAATCTTCTAATACTTCCAAATTAGTGATTAATAAATATGGCATTGCCACAGGAAAGAAGCCAGGTACTGTTAAAATTACGTGTTCTTATTTGACACGCTCTGGAAAATGGTGTAAAACTACATCATCTGTAACTGTAGTAGAAACAAATGATATTAAAGTTTCTTACTCTGTTGATTTTGATGAGGCTTTAGCTGTTAATTCTCATTATGAAACCTACAACACAAATGAACTTTCAAATAGATTTAATGTTCTGAATTTAACTGTTAGTAATAATTCGTCTGATACTATAATTTTTAATAATTATGTGGCTTTTGGATTAACTAGTACTTCATTATCTTTTAATTTTCAGACAGTTGATCAAAAGAAAGTTATGATTCCGTCACACTCTACAAAAATTATTAAATTTATTCCTGGATATTATTATGATATTATTGATAATAAATGTCCATATAATTTTTGTTTAAACAAACGAGATTTAGAGAGTTTACATTTTTCATTTAAAACTAATGGAAATTCAGTATATGCTTCATATTTTGTAGATTCAGGTAGATTGCTGCTTAAATAACACACAAGAACCCAGAGTGTAAAAGCCCTGGGTTCTTTTTGTTTTTACAAATTACTTTTCATTTACAAAGCGAAGGTTACTTTAGCTAAGTTAATTCGTGTTAGTTGATTTAGCCAAGGTAACCTAATTAAGAGATCAGGGTGTCATAGCCTTGGTCTTTTTTAATTGCTAAGTACTTTAGTTCAAGGGCCACTTTAGCCCAGAAAACTAAAATACTAAAACATGCAATTAAGAAAGGGGCATGCCTATTAAAACGAGACCTCCTCCGTTATTCAGAAATTTAATATCTTACCTAACATAACGAGAGGAGATGAAAAAGACATGGTAAGAAAGATATTTAACAAAGCAATCTCAGCTGTAACTACTACACTGTTAGCTTTTACCACCTTAGCCTCAGCTATCCCAGTAACAACTTACGCAGCTAGCCCTACTGTAAAAAGTAAGACAGAACTTAAGAAGCAAAGTGATCCTGCCGGAGCAGGTTTTGGAACTTTTGTATTGTAAGTGGTAGATAGTGCGTACCTATGATATTGTATCAAGTTCAGTGTTTCAATGAACTATCTTCCATGTGGATATTATTCCTATATGAGAGATTATTATCTAATATTTTTGAGTAATAATTCCTTTTTATATTTATAATATGTATTTCGGCTGATACCGAGTATCTCAATCACCTCTTTATCCTTCATGCTGCCATCAAAATCTTTTGCCATCTTCTGTATTCGTTCCTTCATCACCTTTGCCTTTTTCGTCTCAAAAGTAGCTCCCTTTTTCTGACCAATCTGTTTTCTTTGTTCCTCTGGCAGAGTTTCGTTTAAGCGCTGTGTGGTCCTGATTCCCTCCGAAATCCTTACATGAAGGTCTTGCACCTCTTTTTCTGACTGTTCAAAAGCAATACGGATTTTCTCTTTTGTCTCTTCATTCTGAAATTCTGTGATAGCTTCTATAATTGCATCTATCAACTTATCTGTAGATTCTTTGCCTGTGCTTGCTATTTTCGTTTTCTTACTCTGCATTTCTTTATAGTAAGAAGTATCTATGTGAGGTTCTTTTATAAAAATCAAATCAATGCCTTCTTGAAGAAGCTGCATATACAGGTTATACCCCTCATCTGCAGAACGGCTCATTCTTGATACCGAATCAAAAATAATTGTATCTCCAGCGCAAACAACTGAAAGAAGCTTTTGAAATTGTGGCCGCCCCATTTTTGTACCGGTATATTTTTCTCTATAAATCCGTTCAATTTTCTTGTCTTTACAATAATCCGCTATGTTTCTTATCTGCCGATCCAGCCGTTGATTTTTGGTAGACACCCTTGCATAACCATATATTTTACCCATTACTATCCATCCTCTCAAATATAAGTATCAATTCTAACTTTAGTTATTTTTAATACTTATATTTTAACATATTTAAAGGATGTCTACAATTAAATTTAATATTTTTTGTTATATAGTTATTTTCAATACTCAAAATATATGTTATTACACTATTTTAATATCAACGAATTATTTTAAGTGTATCTTTACTAGGTATCTCAAAATGCTTTAGCTTCTCACTATTCTTTAATATCTGATAATATGGCGAAGATGTAAGTGAAAGTAATTTTATAACTGCCATTCCGAAGTATAAACATGCCCCCGTAGAACAAGCAGATTCACTTATGATACCATGTGCAATCTCATTTCTTATGTTTGCTCCAGCTCGTTCATTTAACAGCCCTCTAAATATAAACAAAATATCATTATCATAGCAATCCATCAATTCTGGTAATGATAGAATAGAACTTAACACTTTTTCCATTGATGTACCATCTTTTTCCAATGTTACTGTTATTCCACCAGCCCCCTGTGCAATAGCTCTAAAAAGATTTTCTACCTGGGGTGCAAGAATATGTATTGCTTCATAATAGTCTCCATTAAAAAACATATACACTCCACTTTGAAAAATCCGTTCTCTTCCAGTGGGAATAATAGGATTATCCTTAACTAAAAATTCCACCATAGGTTTATCAATAACAAATCTATCTCTTATTATATTCAAAGCATTTTTTATCCAAACATCACCAATGAATTTTTGTTTTTCCAATTCGTTTTGGTACATATGTAACTCTATAAGTCTCGAATCTTTTTCTGGATTATGAATATCTAATGGTGGCAACGTCAGCACTGTCTGTCCCTGAGCATTTATTAAATTTTTACCAAATAAATGAGGAATCGGCTGATCCTTAAATTCTTTTATCACACGATTTTTTATATCTTCTTGCTTTTCAAACCCAAACATTTGTATCAACCGAACTACACATTCTTCAAAGGATAATCCTTCTATATTAGCCTTAATATTATCAACAACACCTTTTATGTCTAATTTAATAGAGATTGGCATCATTGTTTTAGGTATTTCTTTTTGTATTTCAATAAGCCTTTTTTGAGCTGCTGATGCTTTTTCTGGTTTTCCATTATTACGATATAGAATTATACCTTTTTGATAAAAATTAACTGCCCTCCATGCTCCTTGTATATCCTTCTGAAACGTTTTTTCTGCAAAATCTAAATAATAATCTGCTAATGAAATATTATTTTGCCTCTCTTCTTTTTTTCTTTTCAGCTTAGATAAACATTTCGCTCTTAATTTATATGCTTGTTCTACCTTTGCAACATTAGCGCTATTATAAGCAATCAACTCATCTAATGCATTTAAAATTATAGATACATTAAAATTCTTTTGCTCAAAAAATAGTTCCATTACTCTCAACGCAAAACCAGATTCATCTCTGGATGCCTTAGTGAATATAAAATCATTAAACCAACCTTGTATTTCGTTATATATTGCAGTTTGTTTTGTTTGTACCGAAATGCATACTGCTCTGCGGATCATATCAATTGTCCCAATATTATCCGCATCCTTATACCAAAGAATAAATAATTTCCAATATGCATCTGCAGCAATTTGAGCAGCATTAAAGTCTTTTTTATTAATCCACAGTATATCTGCAACCAATGCACGTAAAATCAACGGGATTTTATCCAATTCTAAATTAGACAATAGCAAATAATCATCTTTCGACATATCCTCTATTGAAAAATATCGACTACCATCTGCCATTACAAACATAGGGTGAAACTCTATTCCATTGTTATAGATTCTAGTCCCTAATGAAGATATATTTTTCAATAACTCAAAGATATGCTTCTCTTCTTCAGTTAATTCTTTTTTATCACTTTCAATAAATAAATCAGATGACAGAGAATATTTTTCATTTATAATAATTCGATTTAACAACTCATATATGCTCATTGTCTCAACTCCTAAACATCAAATTTCCTTATACTATTATATCGTCATTTGCTTTCTTTTCCATCTACACCTTGCTAAAATGAAAAAAGCCCCTAGATTCACACCTCTGGGGCTTTTTTTGCGTTACTATGAACACATTTCTTCGTTTACCTACAAGTATTATATTATATGTGTTTTTCTTTTTCAATATACCATTTTCATCGTGTTTTTTCTGTTTTTACCAACTTTTGATACAATTTCATAAGCTCTGCTACACAATCAGCTTCTGTCGTTTTCATTTTAAACCCATAAGCTTACATAACAGCTTTATTGTTTGCTGTATGTGCCTTAAGAAGTTCAGGCGGCATTGTTAAAGGATCATATAAATCTGCAAGACTACTATCTGGATATAGTGATCTTGCATCAAGGATAGCTTGTGCTGTTTGCTTAATTTTTTGTCGTTGCTGATCTGTTGTTTCTGGCCACGGAAAATTATTGTAAACAATAGTATTAGAATAACTATAATCACTTTTTGATCTTCCACATACTGTACGCATTTTGCAGTCGTTCTTTAAGTCATTGATATCTACTTTAATCTCAACCCCTATCAAATTAACCGGATTATCAGCACGAGCCGGTACGCTTATATTTTCAACTATAAGGGCATCTAAACGGCGAGAATGGTGGGACGTTCCTGGATCAACGGAGAACTCCTCAAAAATTCTATATTTTTCTTTTATGTAATTCTTTTTCACCGTCTCTCGTGGATCAGTTATTACTTTTTCCCATACTGGATTTGTAATTGCTTGCTCAAACAGCCAATTTGATGACTGCAAAGCCAATATAATATCTGCCGCAGTTATTTTTTCTTCCATCTCCGTCCGATCAGATGGCTGTACGCAGTCAAAACGACTTTTTGCTACAAATTCACCTGCAGCCTTTCTTGCTTTGGCAGCCTGCCGCAAATTTTCTCGTGTCAAATCACCGGCTACCATCTGATCCACTAGTTTATCCATCTCAGCAGCATTTTTACCAGCAACTTTGGCGCAGAGATTGAGACTATCAGGCGATACGTCTATTTCTTCTATTTGGGGTACAATGCGCCCCTGTTCCCTGGCTCTGGAGGCATACTCGGCATAGTTTTTTCCAGCCTTCAGCCGGGACCATAAAGTAGATACATGGATTGATAAACTGTCAGCCAAGTGGTTAATCCATTTAGTGTAGGAGCGATAATTAACTATA
>ERZ773183.1104-NODE-1104-length-25004-cov-6.514249_pt1 | contig 25004 bp, 27 predicted proteins | sample MGYA00580532_ERZ773183 | MGnify/ENA primary metagenome ERZ773183 (study PRJEB29015, sample SAMEA2737791) | human gut metagenome | biome: human gut; feature: human-associated habitat; material: faeces | place: China | collected 2012 ... | reverse complement strand
ATACCCCCATATAGGACTTTTATATTTCATTGTCCTATATGAGGGTAGCATATCACCATTCTGGTGCGGCAGAATAGACGGGGAGTTTTTTTATCTTAAGCATTATCCGGAAAGATTTCTTTCCACTCACCGGGACGCAGTGATTCATCAAGTACAATATTTCCGATGGAAATGCGTTTCAATTCAATCACGCAGCAGTGGACCGATTTCATCATGCGCCGGATCTGACGTTTCTTCCCTTCGGAAATGGTAATTATTCCATAGGTAACAGGGTGCTCAGGACGGTTTTTGTGGATATCTTTCTGAATCTCCACCGGTAATGTGGAAAGAATATCGGACATTACCGCATGTCCTGTTACGGTAATTTCAGCCGGGACGGTCGGGGTATCGGCGCCTTTCAGAATGACACCTGTTTCCAGCTTGTGTACCAGTTCCGGTGTCAGATCACCAAGAAGGGTGAATTCATAAGTTTTCTCTTTGTGATAGGAAGGATGAGTGAGCTTCTGATTGAAGATACCGTCATCAGTGATCAGGAGAAGTCCGGTCGTCTCACGGTCAAGGCGTCCGACCGGAGAAAGCCTGTCATTCTGTAATTCTTCAAAATAGTCCATAACCGTCGGATAGCGGTCATCGCGTCTGGCAGTGACACAGCCGAAAGGTTTGTGAAACATGTAGTAGTGAGGCATTGTTGTGACTCCTTTATTGGTTCTTTTCAGAGTTGTTCCGGGGAAAATCTCTGTGTAAAGCATACCACAGAAAAAGGAATAAATGATTGCTTATTGACAAAATTTATTAATTATGATATTTTCTTTTAGATGATAAATGACCGATGGGGGAGTAACAGGCGTATAACGCAACAAGTCAACATACTGATCGATGGATCTGGCTTGTTTTAATTTGTGAGACTCATGTGTAGCTGTAATATCTATGCGTGGACTCTCTCTATCCTAGAAAGAAAGTATAGACCAGGTATGGCAGGCAGCTGCTGTATCTGGTTTTTTTGTTTTCATGCGTTTGAACTTAGTTTTGGAGGAAATGATAATGGAGTGGAATTTTTTATTCTTTATGAACAGTGCCTTACTTGGAGTAGGGTTGGCAATGGATGCATTTTCGGTCTCGCTGGCAAATGGAATGAATGAAAAAAATATGAAGAAATCAAGAATGGCTTATATTGCGGGAGTATATGCATTCTTTCAGTTCCTGATGCCTATGATAGGATGGATATGTGTGCATACGATCGTACAGGTCTTTGGACAGTTTCAGAAGTTCATTCCGTGGATCGCATTGATCCTGCTTCTGTATATCGGAGGAAGCATGATCAAAGAATCTATGCAGAGTGAAGAGGAAAAGGAAGAAGTGAAAAGATTAAGTTTTGCCGTGCTTATGATGCAGGGGATTGCAACATCGATTGATGCGTTGTCGGTAGGATTTACCACTGCCGGGTATGGTTTGGTTATGGCTGTAGTCTGTTCACTGATCGTGGCAGTGGTAACGTTTGTGATATGTGAGACAGGGTTGTGCCTCGGTAAGACTCTGGGAACAAAGCTGTCAGGAAAGGCAGATGTTCTGGGAGGTGTAATCTTGATAGGAATCGGAATTGTGTCATGGGGACGGGGAATGTGACTTTTTTTCTGTCCCCGGTGGCAGGCTTCGTAAATACGCTGTGTAAAATAATTTTGACACGAAAATTGATGCGAAAAACGGTCATGTAAAGGAAGTTTGATAGACATTGGACACGCAATGTGGAAAGATGTTTCCGAAAGGAGATACACTGATATGGAAATTGGGAAAAAATTGAAAGACGCTCGTATGAAATCTGGATTTACCCAGGAAGCAGTTGCAGAAAAGATCAATGTGTCCAGACAGACCATTTCAAACTGGGAAAATGAAAAATCCTATCCGGATATTATAAGCGTCATTGAGTTGAGCAGCCTTTATTCCATAAGTCTTGATGATTTATTGAAAGGGGACGAAAGAATGATGGAACATCTGGAAGAAAGCACAAATGTAGTCAAAAGCAATCAAAAATTGATAGGAGCGATCATACTTAATATTATCATGGTTATTCTGTTAATTACATTAAGTATGTTCCTGCCGGATAAGATATATTATCTGATTATGATATTTTGTCTGGCTATTGTGAGCTCAGCAGTATTGCTTTATCAGATTATCAGACGTATTTAAGGGAGAAATATAATGGACAAAAATATTGTATTGGCTGTGATATTTGGTGCGGCCGCAGTTGTCGGAGCTATGGAAACGGTATATCAGATCTATCGATTAACGGTGATGGATGCAGCCGCCCGTGGATTAAAACATCCAAAATTATGGGGACTGCTTGCTGCGAACGGGAATAATTCGAGTGGGTTGTTATTATATCTAGTAGGTCGAAGGAACTATCCGATGAATTCCATAGACAGCAGACAGTTAGTGGTTATGGAGAAAAGGAAAAAGGCAGCCGGTATCGGGTTAGTGTTTGTGGCTGTCGGAGCGATTGGATTGCTGGTGTGTCTGGGAAGAGTTGGTTTATAAGGCTTATATAAGGGAAACTCCGAAAGTACAAAAGGAAAATGCAGACATACATCAAAATGCCCTTGCATAGATTGTAAAAAACAATTTATGCAGGGGTTATTTTTTATGAAAGATTACATTGAGGAGAGGGCAGTAGAAATTGCATATTATATCATCGAACATAAAGCCACTGTGCGTCAGACCGCAAAGGAATTTGGGGTTAGTAAGAGTACGATACATGCGGTTGTAACAATATAGAACTGTTGACGAAGATGTATTATTGGATTGATTAGAAAAAATATGCATGTTAAAACAAGTATCCGTGAGAGACTTCAGCATTTGAAAAAGTAGAGAAAAAAGTCTTGTGATCATGAGGAAAAATGAAATGGAAAATGAATAGCCGATAAATGTACAGGCCCAAAGGGAAATATCTCTTTTGGGCTTTGTTTTTGCGACAAGTTGTATGCAAAAGGATGATTTATATAATGATTCCATGGTATAATTAGGCTATCGCAGAGGGGGAGGAAGCATGGAAGAATTATTTGTATATTCATTGCTATATAGTATTGGATACGAAAAATACGATGAATATAGAGAAGCTCTTGATAATCTGTTCTGTTGCACTCCAGAAGATGAGATTTTGCTTGACTTAGAAGGTAGAGATTACAAAGATGCTATGTTGCATTTGTATCAGTTAATGAACGAATTATCTTTTGATATTATAAAATTTGGCGGTCAGTTGATGAGTGAATTAAAAACTGTTTATGAAGAAAGTGACATTATTGGATTTAGCGAAAAGATGTATGACTTATGGAAGCTATTGCCTGATAAAATAAATAATGAAGAACCATTTTATACATTAAATTATGCAGGTGATTGCTTAAGTTATGGTGACGAAATACGATGTTGTGAATTATATAAGTGTGCGTTGAATTATTATGAGGATAATAGTAATCAGTACAAGGAAGTGTAATTTATAGAAGAATGGAGATGTGTCATGGGATTGTTTGATAAGTTTAAGAAAAATAGCAAGAATGTGAAAAGAGAAAGCGAGATAATAAATGTTTCTGGATGGGACGCAATTGATGAAGAAGCAAAAAGAATATATCCAGGTCAGTATAATCCAAAACATTATGCATCTTTAATTAAATGGCGTTTTGGTGGATCAGATCCACTAGATGGGATTAGTGTATATGATAGTGGAGATTATTGGCATTTCGTAACGTATGGATTATCAGAACTTTATGACAAAGAAAGCGATGATAAAGAGTGGAGCGGTTATGGAATGGAATTTACATTTAAATTAAAGAAGGATAGTTATGTAGATGAAGAACAAGAAATTAAATGTATATGTGGATTGTTACAACAAATCGCACGGCTTACTTTTGAAAGTGGAGAAATATTTAATCCATTTGAATATTTGTATACAGGACAAACAACGGGTATTGATTCAAGACAGGTTTCAAATATAACAGGTTTTATAACAATACCAGATACAAAATTTCAGACATTAAATACGAAAAATGGACGAGTTGATTTTGTAGAATTTATCGGAGCTACAAATAGCGAATTATTAGCACTTAAAAATAAAGAATTAGATGTAAAAACTTTATATAGTAAAATAGGCAGCGATGTTACGGACTATAATAGAAAATCTGTTGTATAAATTCTAGGTTTCGTGATTGGAAATTATATCAGCTGGGAGATGACTCCCACCTCTATGGGTGGTGAGAAACAAGCTTGTATCAGTGGGGGAGTCAATCCCCCAGCTGATATAGCCTCCGGCAGGATTGCAGAGGTGCGCAGTAGAAGTATGTCATGCAATTGCATGACGCGCACCTCGCAGCAAGAATGCCGAGGCATTCTTGAATAAGAAGAGATTGTAAGCTGATAGGGAGGACAATGGAGTGGATTCAATATTTGAGATAATGAAGAAATATGAGGTAAAAGGAAATTTTGCACATTCTTTGGTTGGTGAAACGATGATAATTGATGCGGAAAAAAGATTAGGTGTAAAGTTACCGGAGGCATATAAAAAGTTCCTGAAAGAATTTGGATTTGGAGGATTGGATGGAGTCGAAACTTTGGGAGTTGCAAAAAATGGAAGAATAGTCTTTGTAGACACAACAATAGAATTGCGTAAATTAGGAATGCCAGATAATCTTATTGCTATAGAAGATTGTGATGAGTGGTGGTATTGTATAGAAAAGAAATCTCAAAAAATTGTTTCCTGGGCATTAGAAGATGGAAGTTCTTATAAGGAGGAGTTCCCTGATTTTGAGTCTTATTTGTCTGACAGGGTGAATGATGCAATAGACAATTTATAAAGCACGTCTTGGTTCAAAATATCATGCGGTTAAATTGGATAAAAGTTTAGTTGAATGGAGAGATGCATTATGGGATTGTTTGATAAATTTAAGAAAAATAGCAAGAATGTGAAAAAAGAAAATGAGAAAATAAATACTTCTAGTGGAAATTTATTTGATGAGAAACCAAAGGATGCATTGACCAATAATATGAATTTTGATGAAAAATTGGGTACTTATGTAATAGAGATTAAAGGCATTATTTTTGAAAGGAGAACAGAACAAGGTGATACTTATATAAGTAGTTTGGATAAAATTGCAGATAATTACTATAATGCTTTAAATGGTATTGTTAAATTCATGATGCCGGATTTGGAATTGACTTATGGTAAATTAGATGAAGAATTGATAAGAGAAAAATTAGGAAAGCCAACGATTGATTATGATAATGGTACAGTAAAATATTTAGAACAATCATTTGACGGTTTTCATATTTTTGAATTTGAATTTTTAGACGATGAATTTACAGATATTCAGTACTTTTCAATTGATGGTTAAATTTTGTAGAGCAAGATCCACCCGGGTAATACCGTATCGTAATAATTGAAAATAATATTTAGAAATTAGGAATATTATATTGGCTACATTGAAAATGTAAGCAGGTAAAAATTGAAATTTTTTTACAGAGCATCTGGCAGAAGCCAGGTGCTTTTTTTGAAAATTTTGAAAGAAAATATCATGTAAATAGTGCGGGAATCTTTGATGGAAGCTAATTAGATGAAGATGAAATTGAATCAAGAGGATGAAAATAGAAGATTTATCAAAAATAAACTTGTTAAACACAGGTGGATCTTGCTCTTGTATAAAAATTCAGATTAAAAAGAAGAAAGAAATAACAATGAGCGAGATTCACTAGGGATTACAGTACCTTAATTGGTTCTCTGCTTATCTTTAAGATTATGTGAAATTTTGGGATGCACAGTAATGAAATTATGAAAAAATTAAAAAATTCTGATGAGGGGGCTGTATTTTATGCCCTCTCCCTTTGTATATATAGAGGGATAAATTTTTGTGGATATAAAATTCAAAAATATATTTCCTCAAATATTGAGAAGGTGAGGAAGAAACAAATGAAATATTTGTACATGAATGAGCAGGAGCGGCAGATACAGTATTATCAATTTCCAAAATTCTTGCTGGAATTACAGCTAAGTCAGAATGCAAGAATTATTTATATGCTGTTGTATGACCGGGCGAGAATATCACGAAAGAATAATTGGACAGATGAGGATGGAAGAGTATATGCAATATTTCCAATTGAAGAACTATCACAGAAAACCGGGAAGTGCAAATCTTCTGTTAAAAAGGCTTTGAAAGAACTAGATGATGCAGGACTGCTAATTCGGAAATTTGGTGGATTTTCAAAACCAAGACATATGTATGTAATGATACCAGACAAAGTAGAGGTTTCTGGGAAGGTACAATTACAGACAGATATAAAGAAAGCCGATAGAGAGTTTAAAAATGAGCTTTCATATGGTCAGAATGATAACTCTACGAAGGATATAAATACGGCATCTAATAAAGTAATAGAGAAAAATAACTCAAGTAATAAGTATGGAGTAAGTAGTTACAGTATAAAGAATCAAAAGATGAATTATGAGTGTGGGGAGGGAGAAAGCCTGTGATGTATGAGATACAAACATATTTAGGCGCAGATGGATTGATGCATTGTACTGTTTGTAAAGAACCCGTAGAAGCATTTTATCCAAAAGGTTCTTTGCTTGAAATGAGAAAGCATCACAGGCAGTGTGCGTGTGAAAGGAAGGCATATGCAGAAGAGGCACAATATTATAAAGAAAAAGAGCATCGGGAGCTAATCGCAAGAAATAAGAAAATCTGCTTTGAGGAAAAAGAAATGGAGGGATTTACATTTCAAAATGTAGAAAGAGATAGTGGCGTTATAAGAATCGCAGAAGAATATGTAACAAACTGGCAAAAAATGAAGCAAAACCATATGGGATATTTGTTCTGGGGACCAGTTGGAACAGGAAAAAGTTATCTGGCTACTTGTATTGCGAATGCATTGCTGGAAAAAGAAGTTACCGTGAAAATGACAAATTTCAACACCATATTAAATGATTTGTTTGCAGCTGAAGACAAGACAGAATATATCAGATCATTGAATGGATATGAGCTTTTAATTATTGATGATCTTGGTGTAGAACGGAGCAGTGAGTATGCATTAGAAAATATTTTCAGTGTGATTGATTGGAGATATCGATCGGGGAAACCTTTGATTATCACAACAAATCTTCCTTTAGCACAATTAAAACAAGAGACAAAAATTGAGAAGAAAAGAATTTATGACAGAATTCTGGAAAGATGTATTCCGGTAAAAATTGATGGAGTCAGCAGACGAGAAGCCATGGCAAATGACAATATGCAGACTATGAAAAACATTCTGAAAATCTAGGACTATTTCAGAAGGAATTTTCATAGTAATGGACAAAGAGTGAGCAGGGAGGAGGTGGAAACTTCACCGTGGCGAAAAGAAAACTGAACTATCGATTTCATAATCCAAATCCGGTGGAAGTGACCGCCGATTACATATTGAAAGTGATGATAGAAGCGAATACTGAGAAAGTGGAGAAGATATTGCAGGAGAATATGGTGCAGATGGAAACAAATAAATGTGAATCGGAATAAAGCGGATAGATGAGGAATGGATAGAAAGTCATTAACATGAAGTCTAAGGTGTATGATTTTGTCGGAAATTGCCGAAATGTAAATTATAGTATAAAATATGAGATTTTATCTCATAAAACTATTGCCAAAATAAAAAAGCGGAATATAATAAGGATATAGGCAAGAAGTTTGGACTAATGGAGGTAAATAAGATGTTATGCCAATTTACAGTGAAAAATTTTAAGAGTATACGAGATGAGGTAACATTTGACATGCAGGCTGCCGCCATTTCTGAGCATGAGGACAGAATTATAAAAGATGTAGATGAGGAATTATATTTACCGGTATCTGCTGTATACGGACCAAATGGTGGAGGAAAATCTAATGTCCTTGAAGCATTGCATAGTCTGGTAACGAAAATACTGAGGCCATTATATGCGACAAGTAATAACGAAGAGATTGCAATGAAAATGAAAAAGCTTGTAATAGAGCCATTTGCTTTTGATGAAGGAACAAGAAATGAGCCAACGGAATTTGAATTGTTTTTTAGAACAGCAATGGCAGAGTATCGCTATGAATTGACTGTAAAAAAAGAAGTAATCGAATACGAAAGGTTGGATCGTATAAAATTAGAAACAGGGCGGAAATCAGCACTTTTTGAACGAGATGAAGATGAAATTATTTTGAAAGGTGCATTTGCAAGATTGAAAACCAGTGATGAATTATCCGATACATTGTCGTTGTTATCGTATCTTGGAATTACTTACAGCAAAAACGAAGTGGTACAGGATGTGCTTGACTGGTTTGATGAAGAGATTGATTTTTTGAATTATGGAAATCCTATGCAAGAATTGCGAATGGCTGTTTCTAAGTCAGAGGATGTAAAAAGATTGATGCTTCAGATGATTCAGGAGATGGATTTGGATATTGTAGATTTCCGTGTAGAAGAAAAGGAGAATGACCGGATTGAAGTGTTTACAAAACACGTAGTAGATGAATATGAAGCAGAATTGAATTTATTTGATGAATCCAGTGGAACAAAGAAATTATTTGGTCTGCTCCCGTTTATTGCAAAAAGCTTGTTGAAGGGAACAACTCTTGTAATTGATGAACTGGATGCAAAAATCCATCCGGTATTGCTTAAATATCTTATTATGACGTTCAGTAATATGGAAAAGAATAAAAAAGGTGCTCAGTTGATTTTTACGTCACATGATCTGTCTACTATGAACAGTGAAGTATTCAGAAGAGATGAAATCTGGTTTGTAGCAAAAGGAAACCGTCAGAACTCAAAATTATATTCTCTTGTAGAATTTAAAAATAAGAAAGGTGAATCTGTACGGAAGGATGCCAAGTTCGATAAACAGTATCTGGAAGGAAAATATGGTGCGGATCCTTACCTCAGAAAGATTATAGATTGGGGGACGGTGAATGGCTAAAAGAGGCAGAAAAGAGAAAGACAACTGGAAGAAGAAACGTCGGCAGGAATATCTGGAAAAGAAAGAATTCCGCTATTATATTTTCTGCGAGGGACAAGCAACGGAACCTAAATATTTTCAAGGATTCAAACGGTATATTGAAGATAATCCCATTTATCGAGACATGGTTTTGATTGAAATTGAAGGCTGCCAGGCTGAGACGATGCGGGTAATCGGAAAGGCCGAAGAGTATGTGCGTGAGAATAAGATTACGAAAGGGCAGATATGGTGCGTCTATGATAAAGATAGTTTCCCAGCCAGTGATGTCAATGGAGTGGTTCAGCGGGCAGAAGTATTAAATCAAAAGAATCCGGATATTCAGTATCATGCGGCGTGGAGTAACGAGTGTATCGAATTCTGGTTTATGTTACATTTTGCATATTACACAGCGAATAATCACAGATCCGAGTATAAGAAGTTTTTGAATGAGAAATTTCAAGAACTTGGAATTGGGAAGTATGAGAAGAATATGGATAACATATTTGAAACTCTGATGAATGGCGGAGATCCGAAGTTGGCAATTCGATATGCAAGACGGATTATTAACAATGGAAAAGGGAAAACACCTGCGGAGATAGCACCAGGAACGAAGGTGTATGAGTTGGTAGAGGAACTGGCGGAGTATTTGCCGGAGGAAATAAAAGATAAATTTGTATAGAAGTAAGGGTAAAATGTACAGACTGAAGCTGTTTCTTTAATCAGACATACATTACCTCATCCCCTGCATAGATTGTAAAAAACAATTTATGCAGGGGTTATTTTTATGAAAGATTACATTGAGGAAAGGGCAGTGGAAATTGCACGTTAATGATGGATGTAAATAAATTCTTGATCCGCTCTAGTAGTGGGAAGGATACGTTTTTTTGTTATATTTATCCCTACTGTGTTCATGTTTAATGCGACCTTAAGATTATTGCAATGATTCAGATCCGACTTTACTTAAAAGGTTTGTTGCGATAATCTGTTGGAGAGAGTGCATATGCTTTTTTAAAGGTACGGGAAAAAGCAAGTGGATCTTCAAACCCTAAAGAATTACAGATCATAGAAACAGGAAGCTGCGTGGTGACGAGAAGCCGTGCTGCTTTTTTTAATTTCAGGTTCATCAGATATTTTTTGGGAGAAATTCCAAATTTGTTATGAAACGCCCGGGTAAGATAATTCTGATGGATTCCAAAATGATTTGCAACGTCTTTTAATTTTATGTTTTCGGCATAATTAATGTCAAAATAAAATTTGATCTCATCTAAGATAGAAATCTTGTTTATCATATTTTCACTAAAATTAATATCTTCAAAAAGCATAGAAATAATATGAAATAAAATACTGTTACCTTCAAAATAATGACTGGTTCTAGCCGGGTCAAGCTGCATGATTTTATTGATCGATTTGAAATATTTATCAGTCTGAAGATCATGTATAACGTAGATATCATCGGTAGAAGTCATGATCTGATAAAGATAACTTTCAGAACTGATGCCAATAAAACTGATCCAGGCATATGACCATGGATTTTTTGAGGAGGCTTCATAATAAGTAATCTTTCCGGATGGAATAAGGAATGCATCACCGGTTTTTAGGTGGTATACGTGCTCATTGATACGAAATTCTCCTTCTCCACTGAGCACAAAGTGGATTAATTGATAAGCTCTTAAAGTTGGGCCATAGCTATAACCAGGTGTACACTCTTCGAATCCGGCACTGTAAAGTGACAGATCACTGTTTTCTTTGTACATTAAGGAATGTTTTGTCTCTTTGTATTCAATCATAATATGATTATAAAATAAAAAGTTAGTTTTTTCCATGTATTATTCAAAAAAAACTATACTAAAAAAGTTTAGATTATAGTTTAATATATACAGGCGCCAGATAAGACAAGAACAGGGGGCATTTTGGATGATGATAAAGAAACAAAGGTATCATCTTGAACCAGATACAGGGCTTCTAAATGATCCTAATGGGTTAGTTTTTTACAAGGGAATTTATCATGTCTTTTTTCAGTGGAATCGGTTTGAAAAAAATCATTCTTATAAAGAATGGGGACATTTTACATCAAAAGACATGGTGCACTGGAAAAAAGAAGGGAGTGCACTTGTTCCTGATCAGTTGTATGAGAAAAATGGAGTATATTCAGGAAGTGCATGCACGAAAGGCAATCAATTATTTCTATATTATACTGGAAATAATAAGACAGATGGAGTGAGAAAAAGCAGTCAGTGTCTTGCAATAACAGAAGATGGAAAAACATTTATTAAAAAAGGAGTTATTCTTAAAACGCCATCAGAGTTTACAGAGCATTTCAGAGATCCGAAAGTCTGGCATGCAGATTATGGCTATTATATGGTTGTGGGGGCACAGAAGAAAAATGGAAAAGGTGCAGTTGCGCTTGGAAGTTCTTCTGATGGAGAAAATTGGAAATATGACAGTATACTTGCAGAATCAGATCAATATGAAATGATAGAATGTCCGGATTTTTTTGAGATAAACGGACAGGGAATGTTGGTTTATTGCCTGCAGCACAGGGATAATGAGAACGATTCTTCACAAGATAGTTTCAGTGTGTATAAGTTGTTTTCACTTGATGGGAAAACAAAGAGAAGTCAGAATAGTAACCTGGATAAAGACTGGAAAAGATTGGATCAGGGATTTGATTTTTATGCACCGCAGACATTTGAAGCACCAGACGGAAGAAGAATCTTGTTAGCCTGGATGTCGAGAATGAATGAAAAAGAAGAAAAGAAATTCAGTCAGAATGAAAAGAATATTCACTGTATGACGCTGCCAAGAGAACTTTCTTTTAAACATGGAGAACTGTGTCAGCTCCCGATAAAGGAGTTAGAGCAGATTTTGAGTGAAAAAAAGTATTCTAAAAAAATTATTTCACGTGAAGGACTGGTTATGGATAGCCGGTTGTATTGCTTGAAAATGACAGATATATCAGAAAGAATGGAAACGAACTCTTTTGCAGTAGAACTTCAAAATGGAGAAGTTGTTATCAATTATAATATAGTGGATAAAATTCTGCGAGTCATACGTAGAAACTGGGTTAGTGGAGAGTACGAAGAGCATAGTTGTAAAATTGCAGATTTGAATAATCTGGAAATATGGTCAGATATATCAAGTGTGGAGATATTTGTAAATGATGGAATAAAGAATTTCTCCATGCGGATATTTCCGGAGAGTGATTGTGGAAAGATTAGAATTACCGGAGTATCAGATAAAAGTTTTGCAAAAGTATATGATGTACTGATAGAAGAGGAGAATTAGTATGAATGATAAAGAATTGGCAAAGCGTATTGTTGATTTAGTCGGCGGAACTGAAAATATTATATCAGTGAGACACTGTGCGACAAGATTGCGTATCGTAGTGGGAAATAAAGAAAAAATACAGGATAAAATGATAGAAAATCTGGATAAAGTAAAAGGAAGCTTTTTTAACTCCGGGCAATATCAGATTATTCTGGGAACAGGTCTGGTAAACCGGATTTATGATGAGGTTGTAAAAATTACGGGAACCGGAGATGCAGAAGAGAACACAGAAGAAAAGCAGGAAAAGGTAGTGTATGGAAATAAATTTCAAAGAGCTGTCCGGACATTTTCAGATGTATTTGTACCGATTATTCCTGTGCTGGTTGCGACAGGATTATTTATGGGACTTAGAGGACTATTAACACAGGAAGCTGTACTTGCAGTATTCGGAATGACGCCAGACAGTGTGCCGCAAAATCTTCTTACTTTTACACAGGTATTAACGGATACAGCATTTGCATTTTTGCCGGCATTGGTATGCTGGTCAACATTCCGTAACTTTGGTGGAAGTCCGGTTATTGGAATCGTGCTTGGACTGATGCTTGTAAGCAGCAGTCTTCCGAGCGCATATGCAGTTGGGTCAGGAGAAGCAAAGCCGCTTATCTTTTTTGGATTTTTAAAGGTTGTCGGATATCAGGGCTCTGTACTGCCGGCGTTTGTAACAGGAATTATTGCATCGAAATTTGAAAAATGGTTAAGAAAAAAGATTCCAGATGCGATTGACTTGATTGTAACTCCATTTTTAACATTATTGGTTGGATGCATTCTTGCGTTGTTTGTACTTGGACCAATCTTGCATACGGTTGAATCTGGTGTGTTGTTTGCAGTAGAACATATTTTATTCCTGCCATTTGGTATTGGAGGATTCTTATATGGATGTTTTGGGCAGCTGCTTGGAATTTTTGGTATCCATCATATATTAAATTTTTTGGAAATCAGTATGCTTGCTAATGATGGATGGAATTATCTGAATCCAATCGGAACATGTGGAAATGTTGCACAGGCAGGAGCGGTTCTTGCAGTTGCAATCAAAGCAGCATCCAATAAGACAAAACAGGTGGCTTATCCGGCATGTTTTTCTGCTTTGCTTGGAATTACGGAACCAGCAGTATTTGGTGTAAATCTGAAATTTATGAAACCATTTGTTATGTCTATGATTGGTGGAGGTGTTGGAGGATTTCTTGCATCTATCTTACATTTAAGAGCAACAGGAATGTCAATTACAGGAATTCCGGGAACTTTATTATATTTAAATGAACAGCTTCCGTTTTATATTTTGGTAAATGTAATAGCCTTTGCAGTTGCGTTTACACTGACATGGTTTTTCGGATTCAATAAGAAAATGGAGCAGTAAACATGAGTATTAGATTTGATCGTGATCATAAAATCGTACATATAAGTAATGAGGCGGTCAGTTATGTAATGGAAATTGTAGATGGAAAGTACCTGACTCATCGGTATTTCGGGAAGAAGATCCGTAAGTACCGGGGAGCAGGTGCTCCTTATTATTTTAAAAGAGGCTATAATACAGAGCATGACTGTAGCATAGAAAACGTATCATTTGATGATTTCCCATTTGAATATCCGGTTAGAGGACATGGAGACTTCAGAATTCCTGCCTTTGCTGTTACACAAGAAAATGGGATTACATTTTCTGAACCAGTATTTAAACGGTGGCAGATAATTCGTAAAAGACCAAAGCTAAAAGGTATGCCACATATCCATGCAAAAGAAGGGGAAGTAGAGACTCTGGAAATTGTCTGTGAAGATGAAACAGCAAAGATCCGGCTTTATCTGTATTATTCTATTTTTGCGCAACACGGTATTGTTCTAAGACATCAGAAAATAGAAAATTATGGAACACAGATAATTATGCTGCAGAATGCACAAAGTATGTCTCTGGAACTTCCGGCAGAAGAATATGAGTTCCTTTCTTTGTATGGAACACATGCAAAAGAGGGAAATATACAACGCTTTCCATTGCATTATGGAGTACAGAGATTGGAAAGTGTCAGAGGCAGCAGTAGTCCTCAGAATCAACCATTCTTTGCATTAATGAAGCCAGGAACAAATAATGCACAGGGAAAAGTGTGGGCAAGCCACCTGATCTATAGTGGCAATTTTCTGGCACAGGTGGAGAAAGATCAATTTGGGAATATCCGTGCACAGCTTGGAATGCATCCAGATACATTCTGCTGGAAATTGTCACCGGGAGATACATTTGAGACACCGCAGGCGGTATTGAATTATAGTGATAAAGGTCTGAATGGTATGAGAGAAAACTTTCATTGGCTGTATCAATATCATCTGATTCCAGGAAGATTCGAAAAAAGAATGCGCCCGGTATTATTAAATTCCTGGGAAGCAATGTATTATGACGTAACACTGGAAAAAATTGAGAAACAGGCTGATCTGGCAAAACAACTTGGAATAGAATTGTTCGTATTAGATGATGGATGGTTCAGAAGTGGAAATGACAGCCGCTCTTCAATGGGAGACTGGGTATGTAATGAAAAGAAACTGCCGGGAGGAATCAATACAGCTGCGGATCTGATCCGGGGAAAAGGCCTTCAGTTTGGGCTATGGTTTGAACCGGAGGCAGTCAGTGAAAACAGTGATCTCTATAGAAAACATCCGGGCTGGGCATTGCAGGTTCCGGGATATCAGACAGTGAAAGGAAGACATGAATTTCTGTTAGATCTCTCCATAAAAGAAGTCAGGGACTATCTGTTTGATAAACTAAGCTTTTATCTTGATGATGGAAAGGTTGATTATGTAAAATGGGATATGAATCGTCCATTGACAGATGTAAATTCGTTTATGCTTGCAAGAGAGGAAAAAGGCGAAATCAGTCATCGGTATGTATTAGGATTATATGAATTGTTAGAACGGATTACAAAAAAATATCCGGAAGTTCTGATCGAAGGCTGTTCCAGCGGAGGAGCAAGATTTGATCCGGGAATGTTGTATTATGTACCACAGAATTGGACAAGTGACAATACAGATGCTTACGATAGGGCAATGATTCAAAAAGGATACAGCCTTTTATATCCACAGATTACAATGGGAGCACATGTCAGTATTGTTCCGAATCATCAGACGGGAAGAAGTACATCACTTCATTCAAGATATCAGGTGGCAAGGTTATTCAATCTGGGATATGAACTTGACCTGACAAAATGCTCTGAAAATGAAAGAAAAGAAATTGCATTACAGATTAAAGGGTACAAAGAACAAAGAAAATGGATACATAGCGGACATCTTAACTATTGTGAAGTGCCAAATGAAAATTATCTTGCATGGTCTGTAAATTCGAAGGAGGCAGAGAAAAGCATCCTGATCATTATGCAGAAATTATTTGATCCAAGATATTCTCATGGAAGAATCAGAATGTCAGGCTTAAATCCAGAATGGGACTATAAAGAGCATACAACGGGTAAAGTATATAGTGGCGGTGAATTAATGGAGGCAGGAGTAAGTGTTCCATTGATAAAGGAAGATTTCTATACGTTTTCCATGTATTTTTCGAAAATAGAGGATGAGGAAGATGATAAAGATAATTGCCAGTGATCTGGACGGGACACTTTTAAATGAAAAAAGTGTGATATCAGAAGAAACACAGGAAATGATAAGAAAATCACAAAAAGCAGGAATCCGTTGGATTATAGCTACAGGAAGATCTATGAAGACAGCAGGCAATCTTGTAAAACAGGCGGGGATCAGATGTGACTATGTGTTGTTAAATGGGGCTGAATTCAGGAAGAATGATGGAACATTAATCTGTCAGAAATCAATCTCCAAAGTGGTTGCGGAAAAAATTATACAGATGCTCTTTCAAAAAGAACTAAATTTTGAGTTAAACACAAATAAGGGTGATTTTTCAACAGACTGTGAATTGTGCAATACAGCAAAGCCGATAACAAAAGAAGAACTTAAACAAAAAGATCTGGATATACAAAAAATATTTGTTTTTTCAGATTATGAAAAAGAGTTGGAAAGCATAAAGCCTTATATATATGAAACTACAGATATCACTATTACTTCTTCTGCCAGCTGGAATATTGAGATTACAGGAAAATATGCAGATAAGGGAAATATGCTGAAGACAGCAATAGACTACTACGGAATAGATAAAGAAGAAATACTTGTGTTTGGTGATGGAGAAAATGACAAAGTCATGTTTGAAAGATTTCCACATTCCAGAGCAATGGGAAATGCATCAGAAGAATTAAAAAGAATAGCAGAAAAAGTAATCGAAACAAATAAAGAATGTGGAGTAGCAAAAGAAGTGAAAAGGTTGTTAAGCCGGGAGGTTATGTAATGAAGTTATTTGGAAGAAAAACAAAAAAAGAAAAAAATTTGAAAGCTTATGTATCAGGGAAGGCAGTGCCAATTTCGGAAGTAAATGATCCAGTATTTTCATCAGGAACGCTGGGGGATGGAATAGGAATTTATCCGGAGAATGAATCCATTTGTGCACCTTGCGATGGTGTGATTTCAACAATTGCTGAAGATTCGAAGCATGCAATTGGAATAACAGCAGAGAATGGAGCTGAAATATTAATTCATATTGGAATAGATACAGTTAGTCTTGAGGGAAAGGGATTTGAAGTTTTTGTCTGTGAAGGGAAAAAAGTAAAACAAGGTCAGGAACTTTTAAAATTTGACAAAGCATTGATTGAGTCAAAAGGCTTAGAAGCAACCTGTATTTTAGTATTAACCAATATGGATGAATTTTCAAATGCAACATTTATTTCTGGAAAAAAGATGGTACAAAATGAAAGTGTAATATGTAACTTTGAATAATGCCATTGGGGACGGGGAATGTGGCTTTTTTGCAGGTGAGCCCCTACGTTCAAAAGGAAAATGCAGACATACATCAAAATGCCCTTGCATAGATTGTAAAAAACAATTTATGCAGGGGTTATTTTTTATGAAAGATTACATTGAGGAGAGGGCAGTAGAAATTGCATATTATATCATCGAACATAAAGCCACTGTGCGTCAGACCGCGAAGGAATTTGGGGTTAGTAAGAGTACGATACATAAAGACTGCACCGACCGCCTGGAGCAGATCAACCCGACCCTGGCGCAGAGCGTCCGCAAAGTTCTTGATGTGAACAAGCAGGAACGCCACATTCGTGGCGGACTTGCCACTCGGGAGAAATATCTTCACCAGCATCGGCACGCAGGATAAAGAGAGTAACAGAACAAAAAGCTCTTATAATTTCGGACATCAACGAGTCGATTTCATGGGATAAAAGATAACAACAGAACAAAAAACTCCGCACAGATATTCTGGAGAAGCATCATATATAGACGATTCATTCGAATATCCTTGCGGAGTTTTTATACAACTAATTATTTCCAAGAATTATGATGTCTCGAATTGTAAAAACACAGCCTTCATAATCATAAGAACAACATCACCAGTTTAAAGATCCAGTTGGCGGCGACCCCGGCGCAGAGTCCACCGATCGTGTGGCTTAAAATTGCCTTTCCGGTCAGCTTGTTCACTTTAAGTGAAGACATCATAGCCACATGTGTGCTGAGGTATCCGCTCCAGCACATGCACATTGCAGTGAATACGGCTACGTCATTGGCGAGGACGGTTCCGGCTTCTGCCATGTGCGGTACTAGTCCGATTGCGGCACCGGCAGCACCGAGTGCCGTGATCGGAACGGAGATTCCGGATGCATCTGTGAATCCAAAAAGCGGTGATAAGATGAATTCAAGCTTCTTTCCAAGCCATGGAAGGAAAGCGATTCCTTCATAAGCGGCACCGGTGTAAGTTCCGTCTGCAGATGCGCCGTTGGTCAGCATCATGACCAGTGTACAGATGGTGATAACGCCCGGGATGATGGCAAGGCCGACATCCACACCGTTTTTACCACCCTCAAGAAGTGCCTCGATGGCACGTCCGCCGATGCCTCCGTCACGGATCTCGCGGGTATTCATGATGGCATCCATGTCTTCATGTTCTTCGAACTGTACGCAGTATTCTTCGGTTCCATATTCTTTCTTGGTGAAATGAAGCATGATGCGGACACTGATGATACTGCCGATTATAGCGGAAAAGTTACCGACCAGTACAGCAGTTCCGGTGTGTCCACCTTTTAACTTCAGACCGATCATGAATGTACTTACAATCAGTCCCATTCCGAAAGATGTTCCAAGGTTCGTTAAAGCCGGAAGCTGGAATTTCTTGAAATATTTACGGAAATTCTTATCTTCAGCAAGTCCCAGGATTGCCGGATTGTCGGACAGATAAGTAGTGATTACACCGAGTGCTGCTGCACCCGGCAGATTATAAAGTGGCTTCATCAGCGGTGACAGTAATTTATTCACCATCGAAATGACACCGAATTCTGAGAACAGTCCTGAAATGGCTCCGGCAAGAACCGCGATTGCCATAATATAGAAGACTGTCTCAAGAAGCAGCTGGTAGCCGGTGTTCATCAATGTGTTCAGCATATTGACACCGCCCATTTTCATACCCATACCACCGAAAATTCCTAAAAAGATTGCCAGAAAGACGAATCCTTCAAGACTGATGGATTTTTTTGTTCTTTTGTTTCCCATAAAAAACCTCCAATATTTTATACACGTATTTTATCCAAGTTTCCCAGCTTATATAAAACGCATAGTAATAAGATACTATATAATTAAATGGAAGTCAATCATTGTTTACAAATTGTGCATATAAGATAAAATGATAGTGTATAATAAAAATAAATTATGCATAATTATTATGAATTGAAAAAATTTTATTGAAATGCTAATATAAAAATGGATATATTAATAGAAGAGATAAATAAATCGGATGTATGAAATGTTGTTAAAAATTGCAAAAAGTTAAAATTAAGGAAGAGAATGAAGGAGGACAGCAGACTGTGGCAACAGTTGGAGGAAACAGACAGGAAAAGAGAAAAAGGATTATGTCGTATTTCATCAATGCGACAATTGAATTAATGGAAAAAGAAGGAATTGAGAATCTGACGATCAGGAAGGTTGCAGAACAGGCAAAATACAACAGTGCAACGCTGTATCATTATTTCTCTAATCTGGATGAACTGGAATTATTTGCAAGTGTAAAATGTCTGGATGAATATATGCAGGAAACGTTGATACACAAGGCTGAGGGAAAGGATTTTCAGGAGTGGTATCTGGGACAGTGGCGCTGCTTTTGCAGACATTCGTTCCAGAGACCGAGAATCTATAACTTCTTATTCTTCAGTCCGGAAGGGACACAGAACCTGAATGAGGTTTTCCGGAGATATTATGAGATTTATCCAAATGAAAAGGAAGAAAAGACAGAAGATTACGAAGGATTTTTGAAAGAAGGAGATTTCTTCAAACGCAACGAAGATCTGCTAAGAGATGTGATCAGAGAAAGAAATTATGAGATATCTGAGCAGGAGATCAAAGAACTGAATGAAATGAGTGTGCTGATCTATCGGGGAATGCTTGCAATCATGCGAAGTGACAGGGACAAGCCGACGGTAGACGAGGCGGTGGATAAGACAGTCAGATATCTGGCGAAGACACTGGATGCGTATCATCTGGGATAGAGTAAGATATAATTTGGAAGGAGGTATTTCCTTATGAGGATAGTTGTTGTAGAAGACAATGAATTGTATAGAGATGAACTGTTACAATGTCTGGAGCAGGAAGAATCAGATATAGAGATCATAGGAAGTGCAGCCAATGGAGCCAGAGGGCTTGCGCTGGTGGAAAAGCTGGTCCGGGAAAAAGCTGGTCCGGACGTGATATTTACAGACATCCGAATGCCGGAGATGGATGGATTCGAGATGATCGAAGCCCTGCAGAAAAGGAAGATATCCTGTAAAATTGTGATTACAAGTTCCTGTCCAGAATTTCTGTATGCAAAACGTGCAATGGAGCTTGGTGCCGTTGACTTTCTGGTCAAACCATTGAAAACTTATGAAGTCCGCAATGTAATAAGAAGATTGAGAAGAGAGCTGGAAAGCGAGAAGAAGTGGAAACACATACTGAATCTGGATTACATTTTCCCGAATGCGATGGCAGGAAAGCTGAAAGATGACCTGCAGATAAAAGAACTCATAAAAGAAGGTTATGGAATCGCACCGGACGAAAGGATTGGCGTTCTGGGAATCGGCATGAGCTCAAATTATGAGAAATATAAAGAACAGATGAAGCAGATTCTGAAAGAACTGGAGATTTTTAATCAGAAACAGGATTTCTGTGCGTATGCAATAGAGATGCGTGGACGTCAGAGCTTTGTGGTTCTTTTTTATCATATGGGAAATGAACAGGAGACGTATCGGTATCTGGAACAGACAATTGTTCCGATGATCTGCAATACTGCACGCGGAAGGGTGATATGTACATGGGCGGTCAGTGATGGATTTGAAAATATGCATGAAGCGGTCAGAGAACTAGATCATGCGGCAGAATGGAATCTGATTCTGAAGAAGGGAACATTAATCTGTAAGGAAAAGATACAGGAAATTAAGCTGCATTCATATAAGTATCCGCTGCACCTTGAAATAGAAGCCAAAGAAGCACTGATGAATAAGGATTTGAAGCGTTTTAAAGAGATATTTTCCAGGTATCAGGCATATTGCAGGGAACTTCCATGTACACCACAGGAGGCAAAGGAAGGATGTACACATATCGCATTGGTCCTGATCCAGATGGCGGCAGAAGCAGGGGCACTACAGGCGCAGAGAAAAGGACAGGCTTTTCTTCAGGGAATATCGAGAGCCAATGGATGGACGGACGTAGAAGAAAAAGCAGATGAATTCTTCGAATATCTGACAAGCAAAGAAGAATGCCACAATAATATAAGTCTTCTGGTGCAAAAGGCACTGGAGAATATCCGGGAGTATTATGATCAGGGAATCACGTTGGAAGAAATTGCAGAAAAACTGCATGTGACAGAGGAGTACTTAAGTACTCAGTTCCGAAAAGAAACAGGACGGACATTTACCGAGACGATCCGAGGGTACAGGCTTGAACACGTAAAAAAGCTTTTGACGGTTACAAACTGGAAACTGACGAAGATTGCTGAAATGGTGGGTTATACAGACCCTAAATATATGAGCCGTGTATTCAAAGAAGAGACTGGAATGCTGCCTCTCGAATACCGAAAAAAGAACAGTTAGATTAAAAAACGTTAAAAAAACACAAATTCAGTCAAAAAAAGTCATCCTTTTTTAAATATTTCCCCCTTGTAGAAATACGGGAGAATGTTAAGATATTTCCAATAAGAAAAAAGGAGGGACCAATAATGAGTACGAAAAGTGTTATTTTTTCGAATCCAGATGATGTAATAGATTTTGTAAAGATTGTTGAAAAATATCCTTTTGACATGGATATGAAACGGGGCAGATATATTGTAGATGCAAAGTCCCTGTTAGGTCTTATGAATCTTGGATTTGACCATAAAATAGAACTGAAAGTATATGAAGAAGAATGCGAAAATCTTTGGAAAGAACTGGATAAATTTGTAGCTGCATAAGTTTACTTCTGCAGTAACTGGATATTGTATGAGAAGAATCCTCAGCGTATAATAAGAATATACGTTGGGGAATTTTTTCGGCATATAAACATTACAGGAGAGGAAAATGGGAAAGAGTAAAAAAGAGAAACAGCAGGCATATTTCTTTGACAACAAAGCTCTGCTGGCGCTGATCCTGCCACTGGTGGTCGAGCAGCTTCTGGCGGTACTGGTTGGAATGGCAGATTCCATCATGATCGCAAGCGTCGGCGAGGCGGCGGTGTCGGGAGTATCGTTGGTAGATCAGATTATGGTGCTGTTGATCAATGCATTTTCAGCACTGGCTACGGGAGGAGCAGTCGTTGCGGGGCAGTTCCTGGGACAGGACAGACGGGAAGAAGCCTGTAAGTCGGCAACGCAGATGGTATGGTTTATCACGATCTGTGCAATCGGCATTACAGTGCTTGTATATCTGGGAAAATCTTTTATTTTACATACAGTATTTGGAAAAATCGACCAGGATGTGATGCATCATGCAGACATTTACCTGCTGATCGTGGCGGCATCGATTCCATTCATGGCACTGTATAACGGAGGAGCGGCGATCTTCCGTACAATGGGCAATTCGAAGGTAACAATGCAAATATCGATCATCATGAACGTTATTAATATAGGAGGAAATGCGATCCTGATCTATGGTTTTCACCGTGGAACGGAAGGGGTTGCGATTCCGACACTGGTGTCAAGGATGACGGCGGCGATTATTATAATTGCGCTATTGTGTGATGAGAAACGGACGCTTCACATAGAACGGACCTGGCGTTACCGAATTAACTGGGAAATGGTTAAGAAGATTCTAAGTATCGGTGTGCCGAACGGCCTGGAGAACAGTATGTTCCAGCTTGGAAAGATTATCGTGCTCAGCCTGGTATCGACATTCGGAACCTATGCGATTGCGGCAAATGCGGTGTCAAATGCAATCGCATTGTTCCAGATCCTTCCGGGAATGGCAATTACGCTGGCAATCACACCGGTTATTTCCAGATGTGTGGGTGCGGGCGATTATGAACAGGCGAAGTATTATAATAAGAAATTAATGCTCATTACTTATGTCAGTATGACTGCGATGGTATTATTTATATTCTCCTTATTGCCATTTATATTAAAGGCATATAACCTGTCCGATCTTACAGCAAAGACGACGGCGGATATCATACATTTCCACGGAATCGGTGCGATATTTATCTGGCCGGTTGCGTTCAGCCTGCCTGCGACGTTCCGTGCAGCGGGTGATGCGAAGGCATGTATGTACATTTCGAGCATATCCATGTGGATCTTCCGAATCGGATTCAGTTACGTGCTTGGAAAATATATGGGAATGGGTGTATTCGGTATCTGGGTTGCGATGGTGATCGACTGGGTATTCCGGGCAATGTGTTTTGTGATCCGGTATTTCAAAGGAAGTTGGAAGAAAAATGCGATTGTATAGGATAGAAAACGTTTGTCAGCAGATAGTTGCTAGTTATGATAGAAAAAGTCTAGTTTATCGGAGAAAAGATAGAAGTCCCTTGTAAAAACGGGACTTCTATTTTATAATAAAGGTTAGCCATATAGAAAACAAATAGGAGGAAATTCTTGTGAAAAAAGAATTAGTAATTGTCATTGATTTTGGTGGACAGTACAATCAGCTGGTAGCAAGACGTGTCAGAGAATGCAATGTATATTGCGAGATCTACTCATACAAAACAGATATTGAGAAGATCAAAGCTATGAATCCTAAGGGAATCATCCTGACAGGCGGACCAAACAGCTGTTATGAAGCAGATTCCCCGACATATAAAAAAGAATTGTTCGAACTAGGTATTCCGGTTCTTGGATTATGTTATGGTGCGCAGCTTATGACGCATGTACTTGGAGGAAAAGTAGAATCGGCTCCGGTACGTGAGTATGGTAAGACAGAAGTGCTGATAGATAAGAAAGATTCCAAGATTTTTGAAGGTGTATCAGAGAAGACAATCTGCTGGATGAGTCATTTTGATTACATCTCACAGATTGCACCTGGATTCGAGATCACAGCACATACAGCGGATTGCCCGGTTGCAGCAGCTGAGAATACAGAAGCAGGATTATATGCAATCCAGTATCATCCGGAAGTACTTCACACAGCAGAAGGAACTAAGATGTTATCGAACTTCGTATTAGGTGTCTGCGGATGTGCAGGCGACTGGAAGATGGATGCATTCGTAGAGAATACAATCCAGGAGATCCGCGAAAAAGTCGGAGACGGAAGAGTACTTCTTGCACTGTCAGGCGGAGTAGATTCTTCAGTGGCAGCAGGATTGTTATCCAGAGCTATCGGAAAGCAGTTGACATGTGTATTTGTCGATCATGGTCTTCTCCGTAAAGATGAAGGTGATGAAGTAGAAGGTGTATTCGGACCAAATGGACAGTTCGACCTGAACTTTATCCGTGTAAATGCGCAGCAGAGATATTACGATAAACTAGCCGGAGTAACAGAACCGGAAGCAAAACGTAAGATCATCGGTGAAGAATTCATCCGTATCTTCGAAGAAGAAGCCAAGAAGATCGGTGCTGTAGACTTCCTCGCACAGGGAACCATTTATCCGGACGTTGTAGAAAGCGGACTCGGTGGAGAATCCGGAGTGATTAAATCTCACCACAATGTAGGTGGACTTCCGGAGCATGTAGATTTTAAAGATATCATTGAGCCTCTTCGTGATCTGTTCAAAGACGAAGTACGTAAGGCAGGATTGGAGCTTGGAATTCCGGAGAGACTGGTATTCCGTCAGCCATTCCCTGGACCTGGACTTGGAATCCGTATCATCGGTGAAGTCACAGAAGAAAAAGTTAAGATTGTTCAGGATGCAGATGCTATCTATAGAGAAGAAATTGCTAACGCAGGTCTTGATAAGAACATCAACCAGTACTTCGCAGCACTGACAAACATGAGAAGTGTCGGAGTTATGGGGGATGAGAGAACATACGATTATGCTGTTGCTTTAAGAGCAGTAACAACTGTAGATTTCATGACAGCTGAGGCTGCTGAAATTCCTTATGATGTACTGAATAAGGTGATGAGCAGAATTATTAATGAGGTTAAGGGAGTTAACAGAGTATTTTACGATCTGACTTCTAAACCGCCTGGAACGATTGAGTTCGAATAAATCGAGTTGCTTAAAAAAGCCAGTGTTTATGCGGGTTTCAGCGATT
>ERZ773183.1101-NODE-1101-length-25088-cov-3.262733_pt1 | contig 25088 bp, 19 predicted proteins | sample MGYA00580532_ERZ773183 | MGnify/ENA primary metagenome ERZ773183 (study PRJEB29015, sample SAMEA2737791) | human gut metagenome | biome: human gut; feature: human-associated habitat; material: faeces | place: China | collected 2012 ... | reverse complement strand
TCATCATTTTCATTGACCGCAATACCTGTATAAGACTGCTCTTTAAAAAATGCTTCTCCGTCTTCCACTCCCAAATCCTCAAGCTGTGGAAATGCTTTTCCCTGATCTACAACTTCATTCCAGATTGCAATTGCATCTTTCGTATCTTCACTTCGAAATTCTCTTACAGTAATCTCCATAGTTTTTCTCCTTGTATGAGTCCACACATTAAAATTGTAATTTCATTTATTACAATTTAATTTTACGACTGCAGGCAATTGCCCTTGCCCCTGGTCCAATATGACACGATACACTCAATGACAGCGGATTCATAACAATCTCATATCCCGGGAATCTTGCCTCTATCTCTGCTTTCCATTCTTGTGCTTCTTCAGCAGAACATGTATAGGCAGCCTCGAGATGTACTTCTTCTCCGGCAAACCGTTCTTTCAAATCTTTTTCCATTGCATCAAGCATCGTCTTCTTTGCAGATTTCCATCCACGCGCTTTCGAAAAGGCATCCAGCTTATCGCCTTGAATCTGAAGAACCGGTTTTAAATTCAACACAGTACCGATAGCTGCCGCTGCCGGTGTGATACGTCCACCTTTTTTCAAATACTTTAGTGTATCTACTGTAATATAGATACTGGACTCTAGTTTTTCACGCATCAGAACTTCTTCGATTTCCTGTACAGACATCCCTTTCTCTGCCATTTCAATCGCATCAAGAACCGACTGTCTCTGAGTAACAGAAATCCTCTGATTATTTACTACACGGACTTTTCCTTCAAATTCCATAGCAAGTCCCATGGCTGTATCACAGGAACTGCTAAGTCCACTTGACATGGAATATAAAGGATTTCGTCATATTTTTTCAAAAGCTCTTCCCACAAATCCATCACATCTCCCGGAGATGGCTGTGAGGTAGATATCTCTGCATCCTCTGCCAGTTTTTTATAAAATTCTTCCTGGGACAATGTGATATCTTCATAGAATAATTCTCCGTTAATATAGAATGGCATCGGAAGAATATGGATTCCTAATTTCTTACTTTCCTCCTGTGTAATTCCACTGTTGCTGTCTGTAACGATTGCTACCTTTCCCATTCTTGTCAATTTCCTCCTAATTCTTAAAGCTGTGCACCGGAGCCGGAATCCTTCCTTTTCTGCTCACAAATGCGCTACAGTCATATTCATTCACCGGTATGATCGGTGCATATCCTAACAATCCGCCAAATTTAGCGGTATCTCCAACGTCTTTTCCTATAACAGGAATCAGACGTACTGCTGTTGTTTTCTGATTGATCATTCCGATTGCCATCTCATCGGCAATAATTCCTGAAATCGTAGATGCTTTCGTCTTTCCTGGAATAGCGATCATGTCCAGACCTACAGAGCATACACAAGTCATAGCCTCTAATTTTTCCATTGTCAGCGCGCCTATCGTTACCGCATCGATCATTCCCTGATCTTCACTGACTGGAATAAATGCACCGCTAAGTCCACCTACATAAGAGGATGCCATAACACCGCCTTTTTTCACCTGATCATTCAGCATTGCAAGCGCTGCTGTCGTACCAGGTGCTCCAACACGCTCCAGACCGATTTCTTCCAGAATCTCAGCGACACTGTCTCCAATCGCCGGAGTAGGTGCCAGTGACAGATCGACAATTCCAAACGGAACACCGAGACGTTTTGATGCTTCTCCTGCTACAAGCTGACCGACACGTGTCACCTTAAATGCGGTTTTCTTGATTGTCTCACATAATTCTTCAAACCCCTGTCCACGCACCTGCTCAATGGCATGCTTTACAACCCCCGGTCCGCTGACTCCTACATTAATCACCGCATCGCCTTCTGTCACGCCAAGAAATGCCCCCGCCATAAATGGGTTGTCATCTGGTGCATTACAGAATATAACAAGCTTTGCACATCCAAGAGAATCGTTGTCTTTCGTTGCTTCTGCAGTTTCTTTTACAATCTCTCCGCAGAGACGGACTGCGTCCATGTTGATACCTGTCTTTGTAGATCCTACATTAATAGAACTGCACACCCGATCTGTACAGGCAAGCGCCTGTGGAACAGAATGGATTAAAAGCTCATCACTTTTTGTCATAGCCTTTGACACTAATGCAGAATAACCACCGATAAAATTCACACCGACTTCTTTCGCTGCCCTATCCAATGTCTTTGCAATTTCCACAAAGTCTTCCGGTTTCTTGCATGCTGAACCACCGATCAATGAAATCGGAGTTACAGAAATACGTTTATTGACAATTGGGATTCCGTACTCCTGTTCAATCTGATCACCTGTCACAACCAGATCCCTTGCAACTGTTGTAATCTTTTCATATACTTTTTGATTCAACTTATCCAGATTAGAATCAATACAGTCCAAAAGACTGATTCCAAGTGTGATTGTTCTCACATCCAGGTTCTCATGTTCAATCATCTGCTGGGTTTCATTTACTTCGTAAAAATTAATCATGTCCAATCCTCCGCTTCATTCAAGATTACAAACGATGCATTTTTTCAAAGATATCTTCCCGCTGGCAGTGGATATCTACGCCAATTGTTTTTCCGAGTTCTTCCATCTCATTAACAACTACTGCAATTTCTTTTGTACAATTTGTGAAATCTACAATCATCATCATATTAAAATAACCCTCTACGATTGTCTGGGAAATATTTAATATGTTTACAGAAATATCAGATAGATACTGACATACTCCCGCAATAATTCCAACCTTGTCTTTTCCAACTACAGTAATGATACATTTCTTCATGGTGTTCCTCCTCGTAATCTCCGTGTCAGTAAAATTTCTGACACTATGCTTTTTTGTAAGGCAGTTACAGATCAATCATTTTTGACCAGTGTTTTTTTACAAAACAGTTACAGATCAATAATCTCTGACACACTGCTTCTCTTTGCAACAGTGATTGGGAAATCGTCCCCTTTATATGGATTATCTCCCAAAGTAACCTCTAACTTCACCGTCTCATAGGCAAGCTCTTCATAATTGTTCTCTTTACTGAGATGTCCAAGAACAACATGTTTCAGGTTATCATGTAATATATCACATAACAGCCTTCCTGACAATTCATTTGATAAATGTCCTTTGTCTCCTGCCACTCTTCGTTTGAGCGGATATGGATATGGACCGACCTCCAACATCTTTAAGTCATGGTTTGCCTCCAGCACGATTGCGTCCAGATTTTTCAAATGTTCCACGGTATAATCGTCATACTTTCCAAGATCTGTTGCGACTGCAACGGATTTTTCCCCGTCACCGATCCGGTATCCGGATGGTTCATTTGCATCGTGAGAGATTTTGAATGGTTCTACTTTCAGCTCACCCAATGTAAATGTTTCATCCGTCTGGATTTCATGGAATAATCCTTCCGGCATCTTTCCAATACTGGAAATCTTTTTGATTCCTTCTATTGTACCTTTTGTCGCATAGATCGGCACTTCATACTTTCTGCTGAACACGCCAAGACCCTGCACATGGTCAATATGTTCATGAGTGATCAGAATCCCGCTAAGCTCCTCTCCCTTGATATCCAGAGCTTTCAGACCTTCCTCTACTCTTTTTTTGCTGATTCCTGTATCTACAAGAAGATGTGTATGCTCTCCTCCCGTATAGATACAATTGCCACTGCTTCCGCTGGCAATACTGCATAGTCTCATATATATGTAAATTCCTTCCGTATATCTTAGGCATGAGATCTGTCTATAATTCCTTTACAATCTGATCGATCTGGATCATTGTCTCTGCAAAGATTCCACTATTATCAATTACACGGTCACAGGCTTTCAGGAACATCTCCTTTGGCAGCTGTGCTGCAATAATCTCATCAATCTTCTTATTATCATATCCCCTGGAATAGTAAAGACGGTTTCTGCGCACTGCATCCTCCACATATATATACCAGAGCTCATCACAGATCTCATTATAATGATCTTCTACAAGAACAGCCGATTCTACAATCAGAAGATTCGTGTTCTTGCGTTCTTCTTTTTTGATTTTTTTATTTACTTCCTCTTTTACCGCCGGGTGTACGATCTCATTGAGTACATTTAACTCTTTGGGATCACCGAACACGATATCTGAAAGCTTCTTTCTGTCAAGCTCCCCTTTTTCGTCCAGTATTTCTGTACCAAAATGTTCTACGATCGGATCGTAACAGATTCCGCCTTTTTTCTGTAATTTCTTTGCCACCTTATCAGTCTGACAAACGGAAGCTCCGTATTTGTCACTTAAATATTCCAGTATCTGTGTCTTTCCTGCTCCTACTCCGCCAGTAATACCTATAATTTTCATAATCTCCACCCCTTACTTTGCTTCGTACCAGTTTTCTCCTGTGTGCATATCTATCTCCAGCGGTACATCTAAAGATGCCGCCTGCTCCATCTCCTCCCGGAGGATTTTTTCTACTTCCGGAAGTTCTGGTCTGTAAGCTTCTATGAGAAGTTCATCATGTACCTGAAGTACAAGTCTGGACTTCAGATTCTGCTCTTTCAGTCTACGGTTTACACCGATCATGGCAATTTTCATAATATCTGCTGCGGTTCCCTGGATTGGTGCATTCATTGCCACTCTCTCTCCGAAGGAACGCTGCATAAAATTGCTGGAAGAAAGTTCCGGAACCGGACGTCTTCTTCCGAACAATGTCACAACATACCCCATCTCTTTTGCATGTGCCACAGTATCATCCAGAAATGTCTTGATTCCCGGATATGTCTTAAAGTAATCTTCAATATATTTTGCAGCTTCTTTTCTGCCAATACTCAGGTCCTCAGACAATCCAAAAGAACTGATCCCATATACAATACCGAAATTGACCGCTTTCGCATTTCTTCTTTGAAGTGGAGTTACCTCTTCAAAAGGAATGTGAAATACCTGAGAAGCTGTAATTCTATGAATATCCTTTTCTTCCCGGTAAGCCTCGATCAGATTTGCGTCACCGGAACAATGTGCCAGCACACGAAGTTCAATCTGAGAATAATCGGCATCCACAAAAATGTATCCGTCCTCCGGCACAAATACCTTCCGGATCAGTCGTCCCAGTTCTACCCGGACCGGAATATTCTGAAGATTCGGCTCCGTACTGCTGATCCGTCCGGTCGCTGTAATTGTCTGATTGAACTTGCTGTGGATTCGTCCATCTTCTTCAATATAATTGACCAGACCATCTGCATACGTAGATTTTAGCTTTGTAAGCTGTCTGTATTCCAGCACTTTACTTACAATCGGATAATCCGGTGCAAGCTTGTCCAGCACACTTGCCGCAGTAGAATAACCACTTTTCGTCTTTTTACTTCCCGGAAGTAAAAGCTTTTCAAAAAGGATTACGCCAAGCTGCTTTGGTGAATTAATATTGAACGATTCACCTGCCATTTCGTAAATTTCTTTTTCCAGTTCACTAATCCGTCCGCCAAGCTGGCTGCTATAAACTTTCAGCGCCTCACCTTCAGCACGGATTCCATTTCTTTCCATATCATAAAGAGTAAATACAAGCGGCATCTCAATATCTTCAAATAGATGCAGCATCTGTGTTTCTTCTAACTTCTTGTATAACAAGTCACTGCCCTTAAACGCTGTATATGCTTCATAGCAAACCTTCACATAAGCTTCTGACTTTTCTTCAATTACAATATTAAGCTGCTCTCTTGCCACATCTTCGTATGTGTAATCATTCTTCAACGGATTCAAAAGGTAAGCCGCAACCGTTGCATCAAAGCAATGCTTCTGATTTTTGATTGGCAGCCACTTCATAGCTTCTTTGATATCGAACATGACAAAACGTCCGCAACTTTCATTCAGCTTACTCAGCTTTTCAAGAAGGAATTCCTTTGTAATCTGCTCAGTCACTTCAATACAGTATGCATGCTCTTCATCAAAACAAAGACCGATACCGCCAATTGCCGCTTCATTTGCAAAAAGCGGAAGTACATTTTCCGTATTCTGGAAGATCACCGCTCCAACACATGCGAATTCTTTTGCCTGATCCAGAACTTTTTCTGCCTTCTTATAATCTGTAATCTGTTCAAATCCGTCTTCCACCTGATTTGCCGGTGCAGTAACATCGAATTTTGACAAAAGATTCTTAAACTGTAGTTTCTGGAAAAATGCATATGCTTCTTCTGTAAATATATTACCAAGCTTCGCCTCAGACAGTTCATACGGAAAATCCGCATGCACTTCAATCGTGGCAAGTGTCTTGCTCATAACTGCCATATCCCAGTGCTCAGCAAGTGCCTTGGACGCTCGTGGCGGCTTCAGTTCACTCACATGTTCATATGCATTCTCGATTGAATGATATTCTGTGATAATCTTGGTCGCTGTCTTTTCTCCGATGCTTGGAACTCCTGGAATGTTATCGGCCGTGTCGCCCATCAGCGCTTTCAGATCTATGAACTCCTTCGGTGTCACCTGATAACGTTCTTTCACATCTGCCGCATAATAATCTTCCACTTCAGTACGACCCTGCTTTGTCTTTGGAATGCGGATCTTAACATGTTGCGTTGCAAGCTGCAGAAGATCTCTGTCTCCGGAAATAACGGACACTTCCATTCCTTTTTCTTCACATCGTCTGGACAGTGTTCCAAGAAGATCGTCAGCCTCCAATCCCGCACACTCTATAGTCTTAATCCCCATAGAGCAAAGGACTTCCTTAATAACCGGAACCTGCTGCCTCAGTTCGTCTGCCATCGGCTTTCTTGTTCCTTTGTAAGCGTCATACATCTTATGACGGAATGTCGGCGCATGCACGTCAAATGCGACCGTCAGATAATCCGGCTTTTCTTCATCCAGAATCTTGAACATGATCGTCAGAAATCCATAGATTGCATTCGTATGAAGTCCTTCGGAATTCGTCAGATCCGGAAGTCCGAAAAATGCCCTGTTTAATATGCTGTGCCCATCGATGAGCACAATTTTTTTATTTGTATTCTTGCTCATATAGTCTCCTTGTTAATAAACAAACTACCTTATTACTATACACCAAATCTGTTTTTTTTAAAAGCTATATATTATCAAAACAAATAAAATAACGCTAAATTTGATACATTTCTATCAAATTGTTCCATTCAAGACTCTGATGGCAAAAAAAGAAAGCCCGGCGATGAGCTTTCCTTTTTGTCATGCCTTTTAAAGCATGCATATATTCTAAAATTGAGGTAAGTAATTTCTGTCTTTATATTACAGTGTCAGGTAGTTCTCCAGAATTTCTTTTAAATCTGCCTGGATTCCGTAATCTGCAACTCCAAAAATCGCAGCATTTTCGTCTGTATTGACTGCAACATATAAATTTGTATCCTTGATTCCTTCTGTATGCTGAATTGCTCCGGATACACCAAAGGAGATACAGATCTTCGGACGGATTGTAAGTCCTGTCTGTCCAATCTGGTGATTGAACGGAATCATCTCTGAATCAACCATTGGTCTTGTTCCTCCGATTGCTCCTCCGACTTTCTCAGCAAATTTCTCGAGAAGTTCAAAGTTATCATCTTCCAGAACTCCACGTCCTCCGACAACAACAACTTCTGCTCCGAGAATACTGTCTGTTGTATTTTCTGCCGGAAGTTCTTCCAGAATCTCAACTCCAGATTTTTCAATTTTGATATCATCAAAAAATGTTACATTTGCATTTCCGCTTTCTTTTGCCTCACAGGCTGCATAGACACCAGGTCTTACTGTCATCATCTGCGGATAAATACCTTCTTTTGTAAGAATTGTAACAAATACATTTTCTCCGTAGGACGGTTTGTTCTGTTTAATATAGAAAGAACCGTCTTCTCTCTGAGCAGCCAGAACCTCTGTACAGTCCGCAGTCATACCACAACCAAGACGCATCGCTACTCTTGAGAAAATAGAACGTCCCTGTGGTGTTGCCGGAACAAGCACTGCGGATGGCTCTATTTTCTTTAACATTTCAGCAATTGCAGCACTGACTGCATCATCCTGAAGTGTGATATCATGGTCTGCTTTTACTGCATAGATTTCATCTACACCAAGCTTATCTAATTCTTTTACAAGTTCTTCTGCATGGTCGGAAAGAACGATTGCCTGAACTTTTTCTTTTGTTGTCTCAGCCAGACCTTTTGCCGCTGAAACCAGTTCTGCAGCTACCGTCTCTAATTCACCATTATAACTTTCTGCATAAACACAAATTCCATTAGCCATAGGTCTACTTTCCTTTCTCCTCTTCAATCAGGTCATAAAGCTGTTTTGCAAGTTCTGCCGGTGTACCTGTAAGCATCTTAGCACTTCTCTTTGTCTCCGGCTGGAAGGAATCAACAGTAACTGTCGGTGATCCCTTGATTCCAACTTCCTCTGCTGCAAATCCAAGTTCAGCATTTGTATAGGTAACAAGTGGTTTTGATTTTGCCGCACGTTTACTTCTAAGTGTTGCAAGTCTTGGCTCATTGCAGCCAAAGTTTACAGATAATACTGCCGGTGTAGCGCAGGCAATCCTGAAACTTGTATCGTGCATTTTCTTTACAACTTCAACTTTTCCTGCCTGATCTTCCTTATATTTTACAGACTGGATTTCTACAACATGTGGAAGATTTAATTCTTCTGCAACCATTGCTGCCACCTGTCCGGTTGCCCCGTCTGCTGACAGGGCACCTCCTAAGATCAGGTCAAATTCACCATATAACTGAATTGCTTTTGCTAATACTTTTGCTGTTGCTACGGTATCTCCTCCTGCAACTGCTCTATCTGTGATCAGGCAGCTTTCATCACATCCGAGTGCCATCGCATCACGCAATGCTTTTTCTGCATCCGGTGGTCCCATCGTAAATACTACAACTTTTCCGTCTGTCTGCTCTTTTAACTGCATTGCTTCTTCAATGGCATTCAGATCTGCCGGATTAATCATTCCTTCAGAGCTTGCACGTACAAGTGCATGTGTTTCCGGGTCTACAGATACATCGTTAGATACCGGAACCTGCTTAATAAGAACTGCTATATTCATAGTTTCCTCCTATTATTTTTACTTTCATCTGTTACTTTCAATGGTAACTTTCGTTTGCTTATTAGTCTTCAAGAAGTCTCTCGAATGCCCAGTTCTCAAGAAGTGGTGTGCTCTCGTCACGCATGATCAGTTTTGCAAGATCACGTGTTGCTGCCGGAACCTCGATGACTCCATTTCCACCAAATCCTGTTGAAAGCATGTATCCTTCTACTGGTGTCTTACCAAGTACCGGCCAGAAATCCTTTGGCTCTGCACGGTAGGATAACCAGGAAGATACAAGTCCGCTGTCTACGATTCCCGGAACCTTAGCATCCAACTGATCCAGAAGGAAGTCGATGAAGTAATCGTCTGTTCCACCTGTTGCAGGTAATTTGTCTGGATCCCACTGTCCTGCATGCATCGGATTGTTCAGATCCATAGATAAGTGAGATTTGCAGATAAAAATGTTGTCTCCTGCTCTCAGTGCATAGAACTCTGGGTATTTCAGTACTGGGAATGTGTAGTCTAATTTCTTTCCTGGAGGGCATAAGAAGAATGCTTCCGCTTTTGTATGCCAGATTGGTACGTTCAGTCCAACCATTTCTCCTGTAATTTTGCTCCATGGACCTGTACAGTCAACAACTACATCAAACTCATACTCTGCTCCATCGTCAGTTGTAAGACCTTTTACTTTGTTATCTACAATCTTAACATCTGTAACTTTCACGCCTGTCTTTACAGTTACGCCATTTTTCTGAGCTTTTTTCATATATGTATTGGAAATCATTGTTCCATCAAAATATCCGTCATCCTCTGTATATCCTGCTCCAAGAATATTTTCTGTAGAAATGTCTGGAAGGATTTCTTTGATACGGTCTTTATCTGTAATATACTCTCCTGTATATCCTGCTGCTTTTGCAAGAGCGATTCCTGTCTTAATAACCTTCTCTACTTCTTCATTTGTTGCTACTACAAGAGTTCCTGTCTTATCAAATCCTGCTGAACCTTTCTCTTCCTCTTCCATTTTCAGGTAGGACTCGAAACCATAAAGTCTAACGTCCCAGTATCTGTTCTTGAGAGAATCATCAAAAAGACATACAGTTCCGGCTGATTTTGCTGTAGAAGCTCCACCGATTGTGTCCTTTTCAAATACTGTCACATCAGCTTCTCCTTCGTAGAGGCTTAAGTGATAAGCCAGTCCTGCTCCTGAGATTCCGCCACCGATAATACCAATTTTTTTCTTTGCCATAGTTTTTACCTTCCTTTCTTTTTTAGGTTTCCTTAAAATGCATCATGTCTTTCGACTTTTATTTTTCATCCAGTTTTAAAACTGTATTTAACAAAACATTGCAGCCATTTTCAATGTCTTCCGGTGCTGTGTATTCATATCTGGAATGACTGATTCCGTCTTTGCTAGGCACGAAAATCATTCCTGTCGGGAATACGCTTGTCATGATCAGGGAGTCATGAAATGCACCACTTGGGATGACTGTATAATCAATTCCAAGCTCTTTTACCGCTTCCTCTATCGTTCCTCTTACTAATTCCGACATTGGTGCCGGATCATGATAAGATGTCGGAACAAATGTAGACGTAACTCCATATTTTTTGCAGATGTCCTCAAGAAGCTGTCTGAGATGATTTTCGATCAGTTTCATAACTTCTGCGCTCTGGTCACGAATCTCCAGGCTGAAAGTGCAAGTTCCTGGAATTACATTAACGGAATGTGGTGTAACTTTAATGGTTCCGACTGTTGCAACAGTAAATTCATTTCCATACTCTTTTACAATTTCCGGAACCTTGTTGATGAATCCAGCCGCAGCAACGAGTGCATCTTTTCTGTCAGCCATCGCAGTACTTCCTGCATGATTTGCCTCGCCTGCTACAGTCACATCATATCGGTTCACACCTGCAATCGATGATACAACGCCGACCGGTGTATGTGCTTTATAAAGTCTGGATCCCTGTTCTACATGAAGTTCGATAAAACTGTGTACCGTCTTTGGATCTCTTTTGGCTTTCATCACATTTGCACTTGTGATTCCATATGATTTCATCACTTCGCCTCGTGGCTCACCGTAAATATCCAGCTCATCATCACTGACATCAGGGTCCTGTCCACAAAGTGAACTGCTTCCCAGAAGTCCTTTTCCAAAACGGAATCCTTCTTCATCGGTAAACACAATCACCTCGATCGGGTGTTTCGGAACTTTTCCATGTTCCTTTAACACTTCACATACTTCCAATCCTCCAACGCAGCCAGTCACTCCATCGTATCGGCCTCCGTCCGGAACCGTGTCAAGATGTGAACCCATCATGATTGCCGGAAGATCATTATCCTGCCCATCCATATGAGCAATCAGGTTACCAGCTTCGTCCACATGGCATGTCATGCCAAGGCGCTTTGCCCAAGATGCAAAAAGTTCTCTTCCTTTTACATCTTCTTCGGAGAATGCCATTCTCGTGTACGTTCCATCTTCTTTTTTACCACACTGATAAATGTCTTCTAATCTGGAAACCACACGATTTATATTTGCTTTCATCCGAATTCCTCCTCCCTTGTGAATCTTTGTTTTTCTATGTCTCATATTATAGATATTTTTTTAACAATACGCATCTGCATAATTGGACAAAAAAATAACAGAGATTTATCAACAACTGATAAATCTCTGTTACTTTCTCAAAAAACTGCTATTTTTTTAAATTTTCCATCATTTTACATACAACTAAGCCAATTCGGACAGATAGTACTTCATTAGGGTTATCAAAATCTATGCCTGTGATCTGCGAAATCCGCTCAATACGATAGGCCGCCGTCTTATAATGTATATACAAGTCCTGAGCTGTCTTTGTCAGATTCTGGTTGTGTTCCAGATAAGTCTTAAGTGTCAGGATCAGATCCTGACGCTGCTGTTTTTTGTAATGATATAATTTTTGAAGAGATTCTGGTACATATTCCATCATTTCTTTCTCATCACTGAGCTGACAAAGCAGTTTGAAAATTCCCATGTCGGAGAAAATCATAATTTTGGACTGACTGTCTTCATTTTCATCTCCAAGAATATCAATAAACATCAGTGAATCAGTTGCCTCTTTAAAACTGCTCGGAATATGTTCAATCCCCTCTATCATTCGTCCGACTCCGGCACAGACTTTCAAATCTTTTTTCGTACTTGCCACACGCTTCTGGATTTTCATGACTATTTTTTTCAATTCGTGACGATATTCTTCCTGTTTTCTCGCCGGATCTACTTCCTGGATCACAATGACTCTGTCCATATCATTCTGAATCTTCACATTCGGAAATTCAATAGCGATCGCATTGTTCAATATATTCGTGTATTTCACCGTGTCATTCAGATCGACCTGATTTGAGCTATATCCGAGATTGAACGCAATAATACGGTAGGACGCATCCATAGAAATCCCAAGCAGGGAACTGTCCCTTCGAAGTTCCTGAATTGAGTGAACCTTTCCATTCAAAATATTGTTCATAATATCACTCTGGAACTTTTTCTCAAGATCTGCCAGTGAACTTTGACGGAACAATTCCTGCTTCAACGCTGTTACTGCATTCTCAACTGCAATAAAATCCATACCGTTGACCGGATGTTCTGTTTCAGTAACAACCAGATACATTCTCGCATTATACATAACATTCAATCGCACAAGATACTGCCCGATCTTTTCTTCCGGTTTTTCCTCCAATGTAATTTCCTGTCTCCGATATTTATAATTTGAATAGAAGTCTAAAGAATATTCTTTTGCGTCCGGCTGAATTTCAAATTCACGGATTCTCGTATCTGTTGTCGCCTGGCATTCCAGATTCTGATCAAACAATGCCACCGGGTTTCCAATCAGTTTTGACAAAATGTCTACAATACGCTGCACTCCATTTTCCATGGAATGAAAGGAAAGTGACAGTGCCGTGAAATTATCATGAGTTGTCTTAAAATACTTAAGTCTGATAACTTCTTCACTAAAAATATGCTCCATGATCGTATTAAGAATTTCTCGAAATGGCATTTCAAACGGAATCTCAATGACAGGAATTTCTGTCTTTTGAGCATACTCCTGTATGACCGCCATCTTTTCCTCCAGGAAGTCTACGGTTCTTCCTTGCTTAATCACAAGTGCACTTACTTTTTTCTTTGCAAGCTCCGCGATATAACTGCGGAACTCTTCCGGGGAACAATTCTGAAATGCATTCAATCCTGTCAGAAGGACCTCTCCACCACTGATAAAACGAACAATATCTGGAGATTCAATAATCGTAACACCACGGATTTCCTGGCCAATACCACCTTTGCCCCAGAGCAGATTCGCTTTCTGAAATAATTTCATATCAAGCATATCCTGTACTGTAAATCCCATAATCTTCTTCCTTTCGTCATTTCATTCTTTCTTCTTTTGTTCCTCTAAAAACATCGATTTTATTATAATGAATATCTAATAAATGTGCAAGAGCAAAAAAGCATCGAAAACTTTAAGTCTTCGATGCTCTTTCATAAATCAACTGCGGATGACGGGACTTGAACCCGTACATAGTCACCTACGTCAGATTTTGAGTCTGATGCGTCTGCCATTCCGCCACATCCGCATATCCCAGCTTTTTCAAGCCGAGATTAATTGTAACACACAACTGCGTGAAATACAACATTTATTTTATTAATTTTTTTCCAATATCAAAACAATCAAAGGTTGCGAAATAATCTGCTGGTGTTTCAGCTCTTCGGATAAGCTGTGTGCTTCCATCTTCTTTTAAGAGCACCTCTGCGGATTTTAATTTCCCATTATAATTGTATCCCATAGAAAATCCATGTGCTCCTGTATCATGAATCACAAGAACATCTCCCATATCAATCTTCGGAAGCATACGGTCAATTGCAAATTTGTCATTATTCTCACAAAGGGAACCGGTTACATCATATTTGTGATCACACGGCGCATCTTCTTTTCCCATGACTGTAATATGATGATATGCACCATACATAGCCGGACGCATCAAATTTACTGCGCATGCATCTACCCCAATATATTCCTTATGGGTGTGTTTCTCATGAATTGCTTTTGTTACAAGGCAGCCATAAGGTCCCAACATAAATCTTCCAAGTTCTGTATAAAGAGCTACTTCTCCCATGCCTGCAGGCACAAGAACCTCATTATAAACTTCCCGCACACCTTCTCCAATCGCACGGATATCATTCGGCTCCTGATCTGGTGTATACGGAATTCCGATACCGCCTGACAAATTAATAAATTTGATATGAATGCCTACCTCTTTCTGAAGCTTTACAGCCACTTCAAATAATACTTTTGCAAGCATCGGATAATATTCATTTGTTACAGTATTACTTGCAAGGAAGGCATGAATTCCAAATTCCTTCGCACCTTTGCTTTTTAAAATCTTAAATGCTTCAAAAAGCTGCTCCGTTGTCATACCAAACTTGGCATCTCCCGGGTTATCCATAATATCATTACTAATCTTAAACAGTCCGCCCGGATTATACCGGCAACTGATCGTTTCTGGAATCTCGCCAATTGTCTCTTCAAGGAAATCAATATGCGTAATATCATCCAGATTAATAATTGCTCCTAACTTGTGTGCAAGTTCATATTCTTCTCTCGGTGTGTCATTGGAAGAAAACATAATGTCCTCTCCCTTTACTCCCATTGCATCTGAAAGGAGAAGTTCTGTATAAGAAGAACAATCACATCCGCATCCATACTCTCTCAAAATATCAATCAGGAACGGATTCGGCGTTGCTTTAACTGCAAAATACTCTTTATACCCCGGATTCCATGCAAATGCTTCTTTTAGTGCCTGCATATTCTTGCGGATTCCCTTCTCATCATAAAGATGAAATGGAGTTGGATATTTTTTAATAATTTCATCCAGTTGTTCTTTTGTTACAAATGGTTTTTTCTTCATTGCATGTTCTCCTCTCGTATTGCCAGAAGTTTTATTTCATTACTAAGAGCACTTTTATATAACTCTACAAAATTTTTCTGTCCGGAATAAAGACATGTATTAATACTTCCTTCTCCATACTCTCCGGTCAGCACATATCTGGAATCTGTAATCACACCAATCTGCATTCCACGATTGTTTCCCATATAGACTCTGGCATTTCTAAAATTCACAGGTTGATCTGTCACAATTACGACTTTCTTTTTAGCCCGGATCAGACTTTCCAGCTCATCCACGAACAATAACAGGTAATTTCTTGTACAGGAAATGTATACTCTCTCTTCGGCTTTTGCCAGAAGATTACGAATCTTATCCAAAATATTAGAAGAACCTTCTATTGTAATGTACCCTTCTACATGATCTTTTTCAGATGGCATATGCTTCTTTAGCCATCTTTGGGACTCTTCCAGCCTCCGGATTCTATTCCGGCAAAATTCGTCCAATGGCACAGACACATATTTTTTTGTTGTTCCTTCTTCCACCAGATAAGCCGCGCCTTTTTCAGTCATACTTGCAAGCGAATTATACGCATTGGATCTAGATATTCCAAGCTGCTTTGCGACTTCATAGCCTGTCGTCTTTCCTTCACTGATCAGGCAGCCGTAAATTCCTGCTTCCTGCCTTGTAAGCCCAAATTCCATCAGGCGTTCGATATATGATTTATCTTCCATTTTTTCACCTGTTCTCATTTTTATCTTTTTGTAGTAGTTCTCTCACGGAACACTATAGTATATTTCTCGCTATCAGTCAAGTACTTAAATGAGAAATATATTCAAAAAAAACGAACAACAGATGAAAGAAATCTCTCATCTGTTGTTCGTTTTCAGTAGTTCTTAATCTATCACTGCTATTTTCATAATATTGCTGACTCCGGCAACATTTCCGGAAATATTCGGGGAAGGAATTCCTGCTGTCAGGACTACAGTGTCTCCAGTCTCTGCAATCTGTTTTGCTCTTACAAGATCTAACGCGCTGCTACAGATTTCATCTGTAGAATTTGCATTAATAGAGCAATACGGACGTACTCCCCAGTAAATCTGCATTCTGCGAAGTGTTTCTTCGTTTGGTGATATACCGATAATCTCTGTCTTCGGTTTAAATTTGGACACAACTCTTGCAGTTGCTCCTGATACAGTTGGTGTAATAATACACGCTGCTTTCAGATTTCTTGCAGTTGTTACAGTTGCATATGCCAGAGCACTGGAAGCATTTCTCATTCTGTGTGCACCTGCTTTTTCCAGCATCTCCTTATAATCCAGATGCTGCTCCGTACTTTCTACAATGTGTACCATCATCTTCAGTGCTTCAACCGGATATTTTCCCTGTGCAGTCTCACCTGAAAGCATGACAGCGTCTGTTCCGTCGTAAACTGCGTTTGCCACATCTCCAACCTCTGCTCTTGTCGGACGTGGATTACGGATCATAGAATCCAGCATCTGAGTTGCTGTAATGACCGGTTTGTAATTATCATTACATTTCTGAATGATCAATTTCTGGAGATATGGAACTTCTTCTGCCGGGATTTCTACACCGAGATCTCCTCTGGCAACCATGATACCGTCTGCACAGCGGATAATCTCATCAATATTATCAATTCCCTCTGAGTTCTCAATCTTTGCAATGATCGGAATATATGGTGCTCCGCATTTATTTAAGTAAGAACGGATTTCCAAAATACACTCAGCATTTCTTACAAATGATGCTGCAATAAAGTCAATTTTCTGCTCAACACCGAATTTCAGGTCTTCTTTATCCTTTTCTGTAATTGCCGGAAGTCTGACTGGAACATTCGGGACATTGACTCCCTTTCTCTCGCCAAGTTCACCACCATTAACGATTGTACAGATAATATCTGTCTCCGTCTTTTCTTTTACTTTAAGTCCGATCAGACCATCATCGATCAGAATCATGTTCCCGATCTGCACATCATCGACCAGACCTTTGTATGTCAGAGAAACTTTTGTTTCATCTCCTTCGATTTCTTCATTCGTCAGAGTGATTGTCTCGCCTTCTTTTAACAATACCTTTTTTCCGTCTTTCAAAACACCTGTACGGATTTCCGGTCCCTTTGTATCCAGAAGGATTGCCACTGGTTTCTTCTCTTCTTCGCGAATCTTCTTCAACATGTCCATACGGCCTTTTTGTTCTTCATGTGAGCCATGTGAAAAGTTAAATCTTGCAATATCCATGCCTTCTTTTACAAGCTGTCTCATGATATTCTCATCGTTTGAATTCGGTCCCATTGTGCAGACAATCTTTGTTTTCTTCATTCCTGTTCTCCTTTTGTTGTTCAATTTCTAAATTACATGTTTATGAGTGAATAAATGCTCCTGGCAATATTCATAATTTCCATTGCACTTGGAACAATATCTAAACTCCAGTTTTGGGTCATCCAGTTCGGTTCTTCCGCAGACTGCGCATCTATGTCTTGCACCGTCTTTATAGTAATTGACCGGGCGTGCCTTATGAACCTGTCTGTGAAAATCATTTTTGCGCTTCACCTGTGAAGGACGGTATGGTCTTACATTTCTTGAATTCAGGAAAAATATCAGGAAATTCAAGATTGAGACAACTGCCGCCAGTGCATTTGCTTTATAGTATATTCCATAGGCACTTCCTCCATACGCCGGGAGAAATGCCTGGATAACTGCCCAGATAAAATACGCTCCGTCCAGCCACGCCAGCCATTTGGCTTTCACCGGAATGATGAAATATAGCATGAACTGTGCATTCGGATTCATAGCTGCGTATACAAGGAATAACGACATGTTCAGATATCCTGTTCCAAGCGGCAATACAAGCCCTGTCAGTACATAGACCAAAATGGCAGCGATCACATGAAACAGAACTCCGGCAAAGAAGTAGAGGTTAAAACGGAAAGTCCCCCATGCCCGTTCCAGTTCTTTCCCGATAAAATAATAAAGAGATAATGCCACCAGCATCCAGATCAGACTGTATGACGGAGGCTGAATGATAAATGTAATGATCCTCCAGACCTGTCCGTGCAGAATTGCCTGTGCATTCAGGCAGAGATACTGTGCATAAAATGCCGGATTTATCAAGTAGAGCACATATCCGGCTCCATACATGATGATAATATACAACATCAGATTCGGAACTGCATATCTTCCAATCTTTCGTTCCAGTTTGTCCATCCAATTCATATTGTCCTAACTCCTGTTAAAATTATTTTCACACATAGCCATTCTATCGTCTTGCTATTATTTTGTCAATCATACGCTCCCCAGCTTTCTGTAATTTTACATTTTTTACAATTTTTTTATTCGCATTTCATAATTCTTTTATGTTTCTTTTATGTTAAGAACACGATTTCTTAATTGTAATTTGACGCAAACTGTCGTATAATATTTTAGTTATATTGACAGATTACATTATAATAAGAAGAGACATCTGCCAAATAAATTTAAAACATATCTTTTTAATAATAAACATTGAATAAGGAGTACATAAATTATGGTTCAAAACGACATTTACACTCTCGGTATTGACATCGGTTCTACTACGGTTAAGATTGCTGTATTAGATCAGGAGAACGAAGTACTGTTCTCCGATTATGAAAGACATTTTGCCAATATCCAGGAGACTTTATCTGATCTTCTTGGTCGTGCCATTCATAAACTTGGTGCCATTCACGTCTCTCCGGTCATCACCGGATCTGGCGGACTGACACTTGCCAAGCATCTGGGGGTACCTTTCGTTCAGGAAGTTATAGCCGTATCCACGGCTCTTCAGGACTACGCTCCTCAGACCGATGTAGCTATTGAGCTCGGCGGTGAAGATGCTAAAATCATTTATTTTGAAGGCGGGAATATTGAGCAACGTATGAATGGTGTCTGTGCCGGTGGTACCGGTTCTTTTATTGACCAGATGGCATCTCTTCTTCAGACAGACGCTTCCGGTCTTAACGAATACGCAAAGAATTACAAAGCACTTTACACGATTGCTGCAAGATGTGGTGTATTTGCAAAGACGGATATCCAGCCACTCATCAATGACGGTGCTGCAAGAGAAGATCTGGCTGCCTCCATTTTCCAGGCAGTTGTCAACCAGACTATCAGTGGTCTTGCATGCGGTAAACCTATTCGCGGACACGTTGCATTCCTTGGCGGACCTCTGCATTTTCTCTCCGAACTGCGCAAGGCATTTATCCGTACATTGAATCTGGATGATGAGCACATCATTGCCCCGAATCATTCCCATCTGTTTGCAGCCATTGGTTCTGCCCTGAACTCCAAAAAGGATCTGGACGTACCAATCCAGGAGATGCAAAAGCGCCTGGAAGGCAAGATTAAGATGGAATTTGAAGTTGACCGTATGGAACCTTTGTTTGCAAGTGAAGCTGACTTTCAAGAGTTTAAAAAGCGGCACGACAAGGATCAGGTTCCCATCAGAGATCTGGCTACCTATAAAGGAAAGGCTTTCCTTGGTATCGATGCCGGATCTACCACTACAAAGGCAGCTCTTGTCGGCGAAGACGGAACACTTTTATATTCCTTCTATCACAACAATGACGGAGATCCGCTTGGTACAACAATTACTGCGATCAAAGATATTTACAGCAAATTACCAGAGGATGTACAGATTGTACACTCCTGCTCTACCGGATATGGAGAAGCTCTGATCAAAGCAGCCCTTCTCCTTGACGAAGGTGAAGTAGAAACTGTCTCTCATTACTATGCTGCTTCTTTCTTTGAGCCGGATGTTGATTGTATTCTGGACATCGGCGGTCAGGATATGAAGTGTATCAAAATCAAGAATCAGACCGTTGACAGTGTACAGCTCAATGAGGCCTGTTCCTCCGGCTGTGGTTCATTTATTGAGACATTTGCAAAATCACTGAATTATTCTGTTGAAGATTTTGCCCACGAAGCTTTATTTGCAAGAAATCCAATCGACCTTGGAACACGTTGTACTGTATTTATGAACTCCAAGGTTAAACAGGCACAAAAAGAAGGTGCTGAGGTTGCTGATATCTCCGCAGGACTTGCATATTCTGTTATTAAGAATGCGTTATTCAAGGTCATCAAAGTTTCTGATGCATCGGAACTTGGAAAACATATCGTAGTTCAAGGTGGAACATTCTACAACAATGCTGTCCTTCGAAGTTTTGAGAAAATCGCAGGATGTGAGGCTATCCGTCCAGATATTGCCGGAATTATGGGCGCATTTGGTGCAGCTCTCATTGCACGTGAACGTTATGTAGAATGCGAAGGCACGACTATGCTCTCTATTGAGGACATTGAGGCCATGGAATATTCTACAACTATGACAAAATGTAAAGGCTGTACAAATAACTGTCGTCTGACGATTAATCATTTCAGCGGCGGACGTAAGTTCATTACCGGAAATCGATGCGAACGCGGACTTGGAAAAGCAAAATCCGAGAATAAGCTGCCAAATTTATTTGAATACAAATTAAAACGTTATTTTGATTATGAACCATTGCCGGAAGGATCTGCAAAACGCGGTGTAATCGGAATCCCCCGTGTATTAAATATATACGAAAACTATCCGTTCTGGTTCACATTTTTCAATCAGCTTGGATTCTCTGTCAAACTCTCTCCTGCTTCTACAAGAAGCATTTATGAACTCGGTATTGAGTCCATTCCAAGTGAATCTGAATGCTACCCGGCAAAACTGGCTCACGGACATGTACAATGGCTGATCAACGAAGGTGTGAAACACATTTTCTACCCAAGCATTCCTTACGAGCGCAATGAATTTGCAGACTCTGACAACCATTACAACTGCCCGATTGTTACTTCTTATCCCGAAAATATCAAGAATAACATTGATGCCATTGTAAATGGAGAAGTTGATTTTATGCACCCATTCCTCTCTTTTGCCAGCGAGGATACTATCTCCTATCGCCTGGTGGAAGAACTTGGAAAGAAATTTGATATTTCCGATCAGGAGATCCAGTCTGCCGTCCATGCAGCATGGGAAGAACTTGTAGCATGCCGTGAAGATATGCGTCGAAAAGGGGAGGAAGTTATCAAATTCCTGGATGAGACCGGAAACAGAGGTATTGTACTGGCAGGACGTCCATATCACATTGACCCGGAGGTTAACCATGGCATTCCAGAACTGATCAATTCTTATAATATTGCTGTGCTGACTGAGGATTCCATCTCCCACTTAAATCCAGCTGAGCACCCACTCAACGTGATGGATCAGTGGATGTACCATTCCCGTCTGTATGCAGCGGCAAACTATGTAAAAACAAAAGACAATCTGGATCTGATCCAGCTCAACTCTTTCGGTTGCGGACTGGATGCGGTCACAACCGATCAGGTTGCGGATATTTTAAATAATTCAGATAAGATCTATACATCTCTGAAGATTGATGAAGTCAACAACTTAGGTGCTGCAAGGATCCGTGTCCGCTCTCTTCTGGCTGCTATCCGCGTCAGAGAACAGCGAAATGACAAACGTACGATTCATTCCGCAGCTATTGAAAAAGTATCTTTCACAAAGGAAATGCGTGAGAATTACACGATTCTCTGCCCACAGATGTCACCGATCCACTTCGAACTGATGGAGTCTGCATTTAAAGCTTCCGGATATAACATCGAAGTCCTTCCAAATGACAACAAACAGGCAGTAGATGTGGGGCTTAAATACGTTAACAATGACGCATGTTACCCGTCCCTTATGGTTGTCGGACAGATCATGGAGGCCATCCTTTCCGGCAAATATGATACACACAAGATTGCTGTCATCATCAGCCAGACCGGTGGTGGCTGCCGTGCTTCCAATTATATCGGATTTATCCGCCGTGCCCTAAAAAAAGCCGGTTACGAATATATTCCGGTTATTTCCATTAACTTAAGCGGACTGGAAGAAAATCCTGGATTTAAGATCACACCCGCTCTCGTACTTCGTGGTATTTACAGTGTAGTATTTGGTGATATCTTTATGAAATGTGTGTATCGTTTAAGACCATACGAAGCTGTTGCGGGATCTGTGAATGCAATGCATAGAAAATGGGTGGAAGTATGTAAAGAGTTTGTCTCTTCCGGCTATCCTTCCAGACGAAAATTCAAGAAGTTATGCCGGCAGATCATCGAAGACTTTGACAATAATATCGAACTTTTAGATGTTAAAAAACCACGCGTCGGCGTTGTCGGTGAGATTCTTGTCAAATTCCTTCCGGCGGCTAATAATCATCTGGTCGATCTGCTGGAAAGCGAAGGCGCCGAAGCTGTTGTTCCAGATCTTCTGGACTTCCTGCAGTACTGCTTCTACAATCAGAACTTTAAAGTAGAAAAGCTTGGATTTGCAAAATCAAAAGCAACTGCTGCAAACTGGGGCATCAAGGTCATAGACTGGTTCCGCGCTCCGGCTACCGAAGCATTTAAGAAGAGCAAACATTTTAACCCGCCTGCAGATATCCGTGATCTCGGAAAGATGGCTTCTGACATTGTATCTCTTGGAAATCAGACTGGTGAAGGCTGGTTCCTGACCGGCGAAATGTTAGAGCTGATCCACAGCGGTGCACCAAATATCGTGTGTACGCAGCCATTTGCCTGCCTGCCAAACCATGTAGTAGGCAAGGGTGTTATTAAAGAGTTACGAAGACGCTACCCACAGTCAAATATCGTAGCGATTGACTTTGATCCGGGCGCAAGTGAAGTAAATCAGTTGAATCGAATTAAACTGATGCTTTCCACAGCAAACAAGAATTTAGAGGCGTAATTTATAATTTGTAGTGATACATAAAAAAGAATCCAGCTAGATGTGTTCCTGACACGAATGATTTCTGACATCTGCTGCGTCGTTTATTTCTCATATATTTTACAAACTCGTCCGTATGGACTCAGACAATGTAAAATATATGAGACTATACTCGCAGATGTATCAGAAATCACTCTACCGTCAGATAACATCACCTTGCTGGATTCTTTTTATTCACTAATATCACTACACTTTATAATTCCTTCGAAAAGCGAAAATCACCTTATAATTTTGTTCAAAATATAGAAAATCCAGGAAAATTATTATTTGGAGAAAGGTACTCTGGAGCGGTCGGTACTTAGGCGGTGTTTTTTAGCGCCTTATGTACCGCTACCAGCGGAAGGTAGCGCGAGCGTGCCTTTGACAAATAATAATTTTCTCTGGATTAATATTGGCGAATAAATTTTTATACGAATTGTAAAATGTCTTCTACATTTTCACGAATGTAATCCGCTCCGGCTTCTTCAAATTCTTTGCGGCTTCCAAATCCGTAGAGAATGCCGAGACAGTCAAGTCCATTTTCATGGGCGCCGACGACATCGTGTTCGCGGTCACCGATCATAAGTACTTTAGACTTGTCTGTAATATCATTTTTCTCAAGAGCATAGGTAATGACCTGAGCTTTTGTTCCTCTTCCACCGTCCATCTCCATACCTGCAACGCATGCAAAGTATTTAGTCAGATGAAAATGATCCATAATAATCTTTGCATATTTCTCCGGTTTTGATGTTGCAACAATTGCCTGCTTTCCGGCTTCATTTATCTTCTTTAAAACTTCTTCTAATCCATCATAAACACGATTCTCATAGATGCCTTTATCATGATAATATTCCCGGTAATACTTTACTCCATCCAGACTCTGCTCTTTTGTAAAACCGTAAAATTTCTCAAAGGACTCTGTAAGCGGCGGACCGATAAATTTATATAATTTTGTCCGGTCTGTCTCTTCGATGCCGAACTTTTTCAATGCATACATGACTGAATTGGTGATTCCAAGAGCAGAATCTGTGATAGTTCCGTCCAGATCAAATAAAAATATCTCATATTTTTTGCTCATATTCCTGTACTCCTGTTATTTATACTTCTCTACAACATGAAAAGCTGATGTACTGCCCACAAGAAAAGAAGATGCGTCGGATAGTATATGTAAAAAAACCATTTTGACGCTTTCCCTGCATGATTAGATTTCTTTCCATTGTAGCAGAATAAAATGATGATTCCTGCCACAACCGGTCCGATACCTGAACACAATGCATGAATCAGCGCACTGCCCGTATTCATACTCTCTAAATTTGACAAATAATTAAATCCTGCAAATAAACAGGCTCCGATTCCAAATGATATTGCTGTTTTTATTCGATTTCCTTTACTTTTTGCAAATAAAATTGTAAAAACAGGAGCCAGTAATGCCCAGTCTGAATACAGGGATACAAAGATTAAAATTAATATTACAATCCATTTTTCCCATTTTAAAGTGGACATTTCCATAACCTTAAGAATCAGGAAACACAAAAATAAGGTACACAGCATATTCATCTGGACCATGCCAAATGCCAGACAAAATGGTATGAATGATATCACACCGAACAGCAGCAGCCGCTCCCCATATTTTTTCTTATCATGGGTATAACCGTAACCTTCCACCAGAAAATAGCACATCGTAATTGCAGTAAAATACCCAATGTCGATCATAACCTCAAATAGTAACGTTCCCGGTGTCAGAAATATATTTGCAATATGGTTGCATGTCATGGTAATGATTGCAAGAAATTTAATTTGATCTCGATTCATGTTCTGCCCCTTACAATTTTTCACCGACTATTTCACTAAAAGGCTCTTTCCGGTCATCTCTGCCGGCTGTTTCATTCCCATTAATTCAATCAATGTCGGAGCAATATCTGCAAGGCATCCGCCTTCTCTTAATTTATATGCAGGATCTGCATTTACAAGAATAAATGGAACCGGATTTGTTGTATGAGCAGTGAATGGTTCGCCTGACTCATAGTCGATCAACTGTTCTGCATTTCCATGGTCTGCACAGATAAACATCTGTCCATCTACCTTCTTAATTGCTTCAACTGTTTTTCCTACACACTCATCAACCGCCTCAATAGCCTTGATTGCCGCTCCTTCTACGCCAGTATGTCCGACCATATCCGGGTTTGCAAAGTTGATGATAATCACATCATATTTATCAGATTCAATTGCTTCAACTAATTTGTCACATACTTCATAAGCACTCATTTCCGGTTTCAGATCATAAGTTGCCACCTTCGGAGATTTCACAAGGATTCTATCCTCGCCCTCATTCGGCTCCTCAACTCCACCATTAAAGAAGAATGTCACATGTGCATATTTCTCTGTCTCGGCGATACGTGCCTGTTTAAGTCCATTCTTTGCAAGGAATTCACCAAATG
>ERZ773183.1087-NODE-1087-length-25225-cov-3.189551_pt1 | contig 25225 bp, 25 predicted proteins | sample MGYA00580532_ERZ773183 | MGnify/ENA primary metagenome ERZ773183 (study PRJEB29015, sample SAMEA2737791) | human gut metagenome | biome: human gut; feature: human-associated habitat; material: faeces | place: China | collected 2012 ... | reverse complement strand
CTTGGCGAAGGCGAGGGTGAATGTGTTATAAATGTCGGCGTAAGTGGTCCGGGTGTTGTTAAATGTGCACTTGAAAAGGTTAAAGGCGAGGACTTCGGTGTTGTTGCCGAAACTATTAAAAAGACTGCATTTAAGATTACAAGAATGGGACAGCTTGTTGCACAAGAAGCGTCAAAACGTCTTAATGTACCTTTCGGTATCGTAGACTTATCGCTTGCTCCGACACCTGCCGTTGGCGACAGTGTGGCTTATATTTTGGAGGAAATGGGACTTGAAATGTGCGGTACTCACGGTACAACAGCCGCACTTGCACTGCTTAACGACGCAGTTAAAAAAGGCGGTATTATGGCGTCAGGTTATGTCGGCGGACTTTCCGGTGCGTTTATCCCTGTAAGTGAGGACGCAGGTATGATTGCGGCAGCAACAGACGGCGTGCTTACGCTTGAAAAACTTGAGGCAATGACTTGCGTATGTTCCGTAGGACTTGATATGATTGTTATACCGGGCGACACAAGTGCCGAAACTATTTCGGCGATTATAGCCGACGAAGCGGCAATCGGAATGGTCAATACAAAGACAACAGCAGTAAGAGTTATCCCTGCACCGGGTAAGGTTGAGGGTGACGTTGTTGAATTCGGCGGACTTTTGGGAACAGGTCCCGTAATGCCGGTTAAAAAGTATTCAAGTGCCGAATTTATAAACAGAGGCGGCAGAATCCCTGCACCGCTTCAAAGTTTGAAAAATTAATGCAGACAAAATCGTAATGATTTTTAAATATAGTCTGAAATAATGCAGATTAATCTGCAGAGGAAAGAGAGGTTGGGAAAATGGAAGATCTAATTATGAAGATTATCGACATCGAGGACAGAGCACAGGAAGTCATTAAGGACGCTAAGAAAGCCGACAGAGAGCTTGAAGAGCGAATTAAGGACGAATCTCGTAAAATGCGTGATGACATTACGAGAAGAATGGAGGCTAAAAACGTCACTCTAAAGCAGATAGAGGAAGAAGATGCCGATAAAAAAGTAGAGGCCATAAGAGTAAATATGGAAAGACATCTTTCCGAACTCGAAAAGAAGTACAACGACAATAAAGACAAATGGGTTAATGAAATTGTACAGAATATTATCGGCAGATAAGTGAGGTGGCAGCAAAATGAGCGTGGAATACAGTGCAATCGCCGCTAAATTAAAGGCGATGTATTCAAAATTTCTGACAAGAGATGACTATGAACAGCTCCTTGAAAGAAAAAGCGTAAATGACATATGCAGTTATCTTAAAAGTACACCCGGCTACGGTGAAGTTCTTGAACAGGTGAATGAGAGAGATATTCACAGAGGTCAGATGGAAATCCTGCTTGAACAGGAAATGGTTGACGAATACGTCAGACTATATAATTTCATGGACAATTCAAAGAGAACCGTTATGGAATTTTGGTTTATGCGCAGAGAAATTGCATTTTTGAAACGTGAGATACGATATATTTATACTCACGAGGAAAGAAGTAATGATGAAGTAAACCAAAGCAAATTTGACGCTTTCTTTGAAACACACACGAAAATAAATCGTGAGATAATGCATAATGCAAAATCCCTGTCGGATTGTATCGAGGCTTGTAAAAACACTCCTTACAGCGAGCCGCTGCAACGAGCGGAAAATATAGGCGCGGATTCATTTTCGATGGGTATGGTGCTGGACACATATTACTATAAGTCAATATGGCATACAGCGTCGGTCGCTCTTGATAAGACACAGGAGAATTTATTTAAAAGGCTTATCGGAACAAAAATAGATATGTTGAATCTTATGTGGATTTACAGGGGCAAAAAATATTTTGAATTTACAAATGAAATAATTTTCACCTATCTTCTGCCTGTCAGATACAGATTGACGGAAGAGGTAATCAAACAGCTTGTAAATGCAGATTCTGTTGAAAGGTTTATTGATATTGTAAATCAATCGACTGCATACGGAAAGTTGTTTGAAGATTATGATAAGGGAAGATTTCCCGAAGGCAATTACAGGTATATTTATAACCGGTTATCAAAAAGTATATTTGTAACTCATCCCGAGTCGATGGTTGCGGTATATGCCTATATGAACCTAAAGGAAGTTGAACTTAATAACATTACGACCATTATCGAGGGGATAAGATACAACTTAAATCCTGATTTTATCCGCACACATATTGGTCTTGAGTAGAGGAGGGGGAAAATGGCAATCGTAAAGATGAAAGCCGTAACTATTGCCGCTCAAATCAGTGAATTTGATACGGTCGTTGAAAAGTACGTTTACGGCAGAGATATTCATCTTGAAAATGCTATGTCGGTAATTTCAAACAGAGGCAAGCTTAAAAACTTTGAGGAAAACAATGAATACGACATAGTTGCAAAAAATGCGTTAAGCATTATGAATCTTGCTAACTACACGGTGAACAAGAAATTGATTGCTCCCGAAAGTGTAAAGCTCGGCGATATGCAAAATTTTATTGACGGAATAAATGAGCGTATCGAAGAAGAGCGTAACCAAAGCGACGAGCTTTCAGAGAGAATAAAGGCAAATGAAGCGGCGGTTGAGCAGCTTAATCTAATGCTCAGTATGGACGTGGATTTGTCGAAAATTTTCAAGTTTGAATTTATAAGATGCAGATTCGGACATATTCCGAAAACAGGTTATAAAACGCTTATAACTTACCTTGACAATCTTGAAACTTTCTTCATTAAGACTGCGGAGGACGCAACAGATGTATGGGGCTTTTACTTCGCACCGCTTTTGAAAGAGAGAAAGATTGAAGAAGTATTTAATTCTCTGTATTTTGAACCTATGGACATATCAGAGGATTACGTTGGTACTCCGCTTGAAATAAAGCGTGGATTATTAAACCAAAATCAAAAATTAAAACAGCAGATTGAAGAACTCAGTGCAAAGACCGCCGAGATGATTTCAAGCAGTGCGGATAAACTTTGCGGAATTTACAATCTTGCGAAGAAACGTCATCAATTCTCCGAAGTAAGAAGAAATGCCATTCACGGCGATATGTTCTTCTATATAGTAGGTTGGATGGATGAAAAGAGTGCAAAGTCGCTTGAAAAAGAGATTAACGGTTCAGATGACGTTGTGATGTTCTATATGGAGGACGCAGAGGACGTCAAGGATATTCAGCCGCCTACAAAGCTGAAAAATAATCCTGTATTTAAACCGTTTGAAATGTTCGTTAAAATGTATGGACTTCCGAGTTATACGGAAATTGATTCGACAGGCATACTTGCCGTAACGTATATACTGTTCTTCGGTATAATGTTCGGTGACGTAGGTCAGAGCCTTGTGCTTGCGATAGCAGGCTTTATAGTTTACAAAGTCAAGAAATGGGACTTGGGCGGTATTGTCGGAATGGTCGGAATATCCGGTGTGATATTCGGATTTATATACGGAAGTTTCTTCGGAAATGAAGAAATAATCCCTGAATTGTTCCATACAACAGCGTTAAACCCTATGAATGAAATAGCATTAATGCTGGGCGGTACGATTGGTATGGGTGTGCTGATAATTATATTCGGTATGGTATTGAATGTTATAAACGCACTGAAAAGTAAGGAACTTGGCGAAGCACTGTTCGGACATAACGGTGTCGCGGGCTTGGTGTTCTATATAGGCGCACTTCTTCTTGCCGGTAACTTGTTCTTAAAGTGGGGTATACCGACATTCGTATTTGTGGCAATTATTATTTTGGCAGTGCTTTGTATGTACCTATGCGAGCCGCTTGGCAAGCTTGTAGAGGGTAAAAAGGACTGGCTGCCGAGAAACGGAATGTTCTTTGTGGAAAACTTGTTTGAAATGTTTGAAGTGATTTTGAGTTTCTTCACAAACACAATCTCATTCCTAAGAATAGGCGCTTTTGCAATAGTCCATGTAGGTATGATGATGGTTGTTGCAATTCTTTCTCAAAGCGGCGGTGTAGGCGGAGTTATTGTACAAGTAATCGGTAACGTACTTGTTATGGTTCTTGAAGGCCTTATCGTCGGAATACAGGTACTTCGTCTGGAGTATTACGAAATGTTCTCAAGATACTTCTCAGGCAGAGGTAAAGAATTTATGTCACTTCGTGATAAATAATATAAATCGGTTTTAATATATTTTGGAGGTAATCACTATGTTAATGAAAATTTTATTCGCTTTAATCGCACTTACAGTAATCGTTCCTGTTGCTTTGTATTATAAGTCAGGCAAGACAAAAGGTAAGGAATGCCTTTTGATGAACGCAATCTCATTCTTCAGTATTCTTGGTGTCGGCGTTATCTGCACACTTGTCGGCGGAGTTAGTGCTCTTGCGGCAGGGACAGGTGCTGAAGCCGGTCTTACAGTCGGTGAAGGTCTAAAGTTCATCGGTGCGGCTCTTTCAACAGGTCTTAGCGGTGTCGGCGGTGGTATCGCCGTTGCATCAGCTGCATCAGCTGCTATCGGTGCAATGAGTGAAAATGAAAAGATTATGGGTAAAACTCTTATCTTCGTTGCCCTTGCAGAAGGTATCGCTTTGTACGGTCTTGTAATATCTATATTGATTCTTAATTCATAATAGGCTGAGTAAAATTGCCCACAGCACTACTTTTTGCTTGGGGCAGTACAAGTGTACGGCACCGCAAGCTGCAAAGCAGCACTGTGAACAATTTTCTTTCAGCCTTCGGTAAATCGGGCGAGCGAGCCACCCCCACCGTCATCTGCGATGACACCTCCCCTCAAGGGGAGGCGATGGACGACGAGTGTAGTCCGTTACGGAGTGGACGGAGAATGGATTTTATTATTACAAGTCTGAAAGGACGTATGTTTTATGAAAATGTATTTAATCAGTGACAACATTGATACACAAATCGGTATGCGACTTGTGGGTATAGACGGATGTGTTGCTCACGACAGCGAAACTATTACTGCAGAAATTAAAAAGGCTGTAAACGATCCTGAACTTGGTATTTTGATATTTACGGAAAAAGCGGCGGCAATGGTTAAAGAATATCTTAACCATCTTAAAATTACATTGCACACTCCGCTTATCATAGAAATACCGGACAGACACGGCAGTCGTGATATTGCTAACAGTATCAACAATATGGTTCAAGAGTCAATCGGTCTTAAACTTTAAACAGGGGAGGTAAGGAATATGGAAAGCAATAACTTAACAGAAAAACTCAATACCTTTACATCGCTTGTTCTCAAAGATGCGGAACAGAAAAGAGAAAAATTACTTGAGAATGTTCAAAAGGAATATTCAGAGAGAATAGATGCAAAGGAAAACGAGCTTTTGCAGGGTGCATATGAGAATATTCAGCAGAATATTCAATCCGCTCAAAAAAGTGCAAATGAGAGAGTTCTTCACGCAGAGCTTGATTCAAAGAAAAAACTTATCATGCGTCGTGAAGAAATTATTGATGACGTAATGAAACTTTCGAGAGCAAAAATCGTTGAATTTATCGAGAGCGATAAATACGAAGAATGGCTTTTAAGCAAGATTGAAAAGGCTTTATTTGAAGTCGGAAAAGGTTCAAAGACAATTTATATCTCATCAGACGATATAAAGCTTAAAGAAAAAATTGAACAGATTCCCGACACGTCAAGAATTACGGTTGAGGCATCGGGTGAAAAAGATTTTCTTGGCGGTGCGAAGATTTTAAATACAGACAGAAAGGTTGCTGTTGACTATTCATTCAAGGAAATGCTGTCAGAAGAAAAGCAGAAATTCCTTCAAAGCAGTGGATTGGCACTGGGTTAAACGGCATACAAACGGAAAGGAATGAAGGTAAATGGCTAATACAAAAGGTCAGATATTCGGTATAAACGGCCCGGTCGTAAAAGTAAAGGGTTCAGATTCCTTTGAAATGCAGGAAATGGTATATGTCGGTAATGAAGAACTTATCGGCGAAGTTATCGGCGTAACTTCCGATACTACTATTGTACAGGTTTACGAGGAAACGACAGGTCTTAAAAAGGGTGAACCTGTAGTCGGTACGGGCGGTCCTTTGTCAATAACTCTTGCTCCGGGTATATTGTCTGATATTTTTGACGGTATCGAAAGACCGTTGAAAGAAATAAGAAATATGTCAGGCTCATTCATCGGCAGAGGTTTAAAGGTTACTAACCTTGACGAAAGAAAAACTTGGAATGTGGAAATGGTTGCGAAACAAGGCGACTATGTTACAGGCGGTGACATCATTGCCGTAACACAGGAAACAAGCCTTATCGAGCACAGAATTATGATTCCGCCGAATATCAAAGGTAAAATCGAATGGATTGCTCCGAACGGCAACTACACTATTGTTGATATTATCGCAAAGGTAAAGAGCGATGACGAAATTATCGACATAACAATGAAACAAAAATGGCCTATCAAAAAGGCAAGACCTTATACACAACGTCAGCCTATTTCAAGACCGCTTGTAACGGGTCAGAGAGTAATCGATACAATGTTCCCGCTTGCAAAAGGCGGTGCGGCGGCTGTTCCGGGCGGTTTCGGTACCGGTAAAACTATGACACAGCATCAGCTTGCAAAGTGGTGTGATGCGGATATTATCGTATATATCGGCTGCGGTGAACGTGGTAACGAAATGACACAGGTACTTGACGAGTTCTCAGAGCTTATCGACCCTAAGTCAAACAGACCGCTTTTGGACAGAACAATGCTTATTGCTAATACTTCAAATATGCCGGTTGCGGCGCGTGAAGCAAGTATTTACACAGGTGTTACAATAGCGGAATATTACAGAGATATGGGTTATGATGTTGCACTTATGGCTGACTCAACATCTCGTTGGGCAGAGGCACTTCGTGAAATATCGGGTCGTCTTGAAGAAATGCCTGCGGAAGAAGGTTTCCCTGCATATCTTGCGTCAAGACTTTCGGCTTTCTATGAAAGAGCGGGATATGTTACAAATCTTAACGGCAGTGAGGGCTCTGTATCAATTATCGGTGCGGTATCACCACAGGGTGGTGACTTCTCAGAGCCGGTAACACAGAATACAAAGCGTTTTATCAGATGTTTCTGGGCACTTGACAAGTCGCTTGCATATGCAAGACACTATCCGGCTATTCAGTGGCTTAACAGTTACAGTGAATATATCGGTGAAGTTACTGATTGGTATGCTCAAAATGTTTCTCCGGACTTTATGGAAAAGAGAAATAAGATGATGGCAATTTTGCAAGAAGAAAGCAGTCTTATGGAAATCGTTAAGCTAATCGGTGCAGACGTTCTTCCTGACAGTCAAAAGGCTACTTTGGAGGTTGCAAAGACAATCAGAGTAGGTTTCTTGCAACAAAATGCTTTCCATGCGGACGATACATATGTACCGCTTGAAAAGCAGAATAAGATGATGGATACAATTCTTCTTTTTGATAAGAGAATTAAGGAATGTGTCGAAAAGGGCGTTGTGCTTTCAAAGGTCAGCGAAAGCGGAATTGCCGAGGACATTATCAGAATTAAATACACGATTGGAAATGACAATATTGATGGTCCGTTCCATGATTTACAGAGAAAAATCAACGAAACATTTGACAAGTTGATTTATAACCATGAAAGCTAAAGGAAAGGATATGAGCATATGGCAATAGAATATATGGGTCTTAATAATATTCAGGGTCCTTTGGCAGTTATCGAGGGAGTAGACGATACATTCTATGAAGAAATGGTTACAGTTACTCTTGACAACGGCGAGAAAAGAATAGGACGAGTTATTGAGATTTCCGGTGATAAAGCGGTAATACAGGTTTTTGAGGGTACTTCAAATCTGTCACTTACCAACACTAAAACAAAATTTATGGGAGAGCCGATGCGTTTGCCGCTTTCAAAAGAAATGCTTGGCAGAACGCTTGACGGTATCGGCAGACCGATTGACGGTTTGGGTGATTACTTTGCGGACGAAGTTCGTGATGTAAACGGTCAGCCTATCAATCCCGTTTCGCGTGAATATCCGAACAACTTTATTCAGACAGGTATTTCGTCAATAGACTGTCTTGCCACACTTATAAGAGGTCAAAAGCTTCCTATATTCTCGGGTGACGGTCTTCCGCATGACGACCTTGCCGTACAGATTGCAAGACAGGCAAAGGTTGTTGACCCTGACGACGAAAACGGAGAAAAGTTTGCTATCGTATTCGCGGCAATGGGCGTTAAGCATGACGTTGCAAACTACTTTAAAAAGTCGTTTGAAGAAAGCGGTGTTTTGGGTAAGGTTGTAATGTTCTTAAATCTTTCAAATGACCCTGTCGTTGAAAGAATTATAACACCGAGATGTGCGCTTACAGCGGCAGAATATCTTGCATTCAAGCACGATATGCACGTACTTGTAATACTTACCGATATGACGTCATACGCGGAGGCACTTCGTGAGGTTTCATCTTCAAAGGGTGAAATTCCGTCAAGAAAGGGGTTCCCTGGTTATCTGTATTCGGATTTGGCGTCACTTTATGAACGTGCAGGTATTATTAAGGACGCAAAGGGATCGGTTACACAAGTGCCGATTTTGACAATGCCTAACGATGATATTACTCACCCAATCCCTGACCTTACCGGTTACATTACAGAGGGACAGATAGTTTTGGGCAGAGAGCTTAGCCTTAAAGGCGTATATCCGCCTGTTTCAATTCTTCCGTCACTTTCGCGTTTGATGAAGGACGGTATCGGTGAAGGCTTTACAAGAGCCGACCACCCTGAACTTTCAAACCAGCTTTTTGCGGCATATTCAAAGGTTGAGGACGCAAAGAGTTTGGCGTCAGTTATCGGTGAAGATGAACTTTCCGATATGGATAAGAAGTATATCAAGTTCGGCAGAGCGTTTGAGGAAAAGTTCCTTACACAAGGTAAGAATGAAAACAGAACTATTGACGATACTTTAAATCTCGGTTGGGAGCTTTTGGGTATGCTGCCTAAGAGTGAACTTGACAGAGTCAGCGATAAGACTCTTGAAAAATATTATCGTCCTGTGGAGGACGAAGAAGTATAATCCTGAGAGGGGGAATTTCAGATGGCAAAGACGTTAGCACCTACAAAAGGTAACTTGATGATGGCAAAAAACACATTACGTCTTTCAAAGCAAGGCTATGAAATGCTTGATAAAAAACGAAATATCCTAATCAGAGAAATGATGCTTTTGATAGAGGAGGCAAAGGAAGTCGAGGCGAAAATCGAAGAAACCTTTGCCGCTGCATATAAGGCTTTGGAATCGGCAAATGTAATAATGGGTGTGAGCAAGGTGCAAAATCTTGCACATTCGGCGGTGCTTGAAAACAGCGTAAAAGTTGATTTACGCAGTGTTATGGGCGTTGAAATACCTGTTGTTACGGCTGATAAGCCCGATGGCAGACCTGTTTACGGATTTAACGGAACGTCTTCGGCACTTGACGAGGCGAGCGTTAAGTTTAACGAAGTTAAAGTGATGACGGTTAAGCTTACGGAAATTGAAAATGCGGTTTACCGTTTGGCTATGAACATAAAGAAAACGCAAAAGAGAGCAAATGCTCTTGAAAATATTACGATACCTCTTTATGATAAACTGTCTAAGGATATTCAGAATGCTCTTGAAGAAAAAGAACGTGAGGAGCATACTCGTTTGAAAATCATAAAAAGAACAAAAGAAAAACAGGGATAATAGACAAAAAAGCTACTTTCATACAGTAGCTTTTTTTATGCGAAAAATGTATAATATTCTTGTTTTTTGTTATAACTATGTCATAATAGAAAAAGCTTGAAAATTATCGAAAAACTATTTATTTTCGCTGGAAATCGGAGGAGAAATTATGCTTACGGAAAATGAATGGAATACTATTAATAATATGCTGCTTGAGCTGTACACGATTGATGAACTTGATGTATTTACGAGCAAAATATTGAAAATGATACGAATGCTTATTCCGTACACGAAGGGCTGGTTTATCATTTTAGACGATGACCGCAAAATCAGAAAAGAGCAATCGTATTTTATCGGCTTTGACACGGACGTAAAAGACAAGTATATCAACTGACCCTGTACAAAGAAGAAATATATATATTTTGTGCTTTGTTCTGTTTGCGGCATTGTTTATATACGCATTCATTTGGGTTAAGTACAGACTTAAATTACCGCTTCTGAAAGGTATCGGAGTTCATCAGGTAATGATGATGGAAAGCCCTGAATATCATCGTGTTCACAGTGATTTGAAAAATGAAAGCAATACAAATATGGGGACTTAAAAAGTCCTCATATTTTTTTTGCAATTTGATGTCGATATTAATTGTATTATGGGTGTAGGTGTGGTATAATCGTATATATTTTATTATTTGAGGAGAGTAAAGATGAACTGTTTAGAGGAAAGAATTTTAAAGGACGGAATAGTTAAAGAGGGTAACGTGCTTAAAGTGGACAGCTTTTTAAATCATCAAATGGACATTGATTTGTTTAATGAGATGGGCAAGGAATGGAAAAAACGCTTTGAGGGTGCGAATATAAATAAAATTTTGACTATCGAGGCATCGGGTATAGGTATTGCCTGTATCGCCGCACAACATTTCGGTGTGCCTGTTGTTTTTGCGAAAAAATCAAAGAGCGTAAATCTTGAGGGTGAAATGTACGTTGCGGAGGTTGAGTCATTCACGCACAAATGCAAAAATCAGGTTATTGTTGCGAAAAAGTTTTTGAATGAAAACGACCGTGTATTGATTATCGATGATTTCTTGGCAAACGGTTGTGCACTGCAGGGATTAATTCAGATAGTTAAGTCAGCCGGTGCAACGGTTGAGGGAATAGGAATAGCTGTTGAAAAAGGTTTCCAAGCAGGCGGAAGAATTATTCGTAACTTAGGTTTTCAATTAGAATCTTTGGCAATAGTTGACGATATGGACAGCAAAACAGGTACGATTAAATTCAGAGAGGAACAATAAAATGAAAAACAGTGATATTAATAACATTTATCAGTTAGACGGAAAAGTGCCTGTTTCAAAAGCTATTCCGTTTGGTCTGCAACATATTTTGGCTATGTTCGTTGCGAATATCGCACCGATTATCATTGTTTCAAGTGCTTGCGGTTTAGACACAACCGAAACCGCAAGACTTATTCAAACGGCTATGATTATTGCGGGAATAGGTTCTGTAATTCAGTTGTATCCTATATGGAAAGTAGGTTCGGGATTGCCGATTGTAATGGGAATAAGTTTTACGTTTGTATCTGTGTTCTGTTTTGTCGGTCCTACATACGGATACGGAGCCATTGTCGGAGCGGTTATTATAGGCGGAATTATTGAAGGCATACTCGGACTTTTCGCAAAATATTGGGTAAAACTGATTTCGCCGATTGTGGCGGCTTCGGTTGTAACGGCTATCGGCTTTTCGCTTTTGTCGGTCGGCGCAACATCGTTCGGCGGCGGTTCGGGTGCGGAGGACTTCGGCTCGGCTAAAAATTTAATTCTCGGAACAATTACGTTGGTTTGTTGTATCGGATTTAATATTTTCGCTAAATCATATTGGAAACAGTTGTCCGTATTGTTCGGACTTATCGTAGGTTACATTGTGGCTGTGTGTATGGGTATGGTTGATTTTTCGGGATTGAGTACGGCACAAATCGTATCACTTCCGCAGATACTTCCGATTAAACCGACATTTAATATAGGCGCGATTATTTCCGTGCTTGTGATTTTCCTTGTGTCCGCAACGGAAACAATAGGAGATACATCGGCACTTGCGTCATCGGGATTAAATCGTGAGGTTTCAAAGAAGGAGCTTACAGGCTCAATCGCCGCAGACGGTTTTGTCAGTGCATTGTCGGGACTTTTTGGTTGTTTGCCGATTACGTCGTTCAGCCAAAACGTGGGACTTGTTTCAATGACAAAAGTCGTAAACAGATTTACGATTTTCACAGGCTGCGTTATTATGGTTTTGGCAGGATTGTTCCCTATGTTCGGAACTTTACTTGCAACATTGCCTGAGGCTGTGCTTGGCGGCTGTACGCTTATGATGTTCGGTAATATTGTTATAAGCGGTTTGCAGATGATTGCAAAATGCGGTTTTTCACAAAGAAATATTATTATCGCCGCATTGTCATTGAGTATCGGACTTGGCTTTACGCAAGTTCCTGAAATTTTCTCAATCTTTCCGCAAATCATTCAAAACGTGTTCGCTGAAAACTGCGTTGCGGTTGTGTTCTTGGTTTCGATTATTTTGAATTTGGTGCTGCCGAAAAATATGGAGGCTCATCAATCATAAAAAAAACAGCAGACTATCCTAAAATAGTCTGCTGTTTTTATGATTAAAATTTTCCGTATTGCGCGATACCGCAGAGTTCTTCTTCTATTCTCAAAAGCTGATTATATTTTGCAACTCTGTCTGTTCGGCTCGGTGCACCTGTTTTTATTTGTCCTGCGTTTACAGCAACGGCAATATCGGCGATTGTAGTATCTTCCGTTTCACCGCTGCGGTGTGATATAACGGCGGTATAGCCGTTTTTATGTGCCATTTCAACGGCGTCAAGTGTTTCGGAAAGTGTGCCGATTTGATTAACCTTGATAAGAATTGAGTTTGCGACATCTGATAAAATACCCTTTTCAAGTCGTTTTGGGTTTGTGACGAACAAGTCATCTCCGACAAGCTGAATTTTATCGCCGAGCTTATCGGTAAGGATTTTCCAACCGTCCCAATCATCTTCTCCGAGTGCGTCCTCAATAGAGAAAATCGGATATTTTTCGCATAGGGTCTGCCAGTATTCAACAAGTTCCGAAGCAGTCTTTTTTATACCGGATTTCGGCAACAAATATGTTCCGTCATCTTGTACCCATTCCGAAGAAGCGGCATCTATGGCGATTTTAAAATCTTCACCTGCCTTGTAGCCTGCACGTCCGATTGCGCTCATTATAACTTCAAGTGCTTTTTCGTCTGTTTCAAGATTCGGTGCAAAACCGCCTTCGTCACCGACCGCGGTGGTATTACCCATTTCGGAAAGCACCTTTTTCAATTCGTGAAATACTTCACTGCACCAACGCAAGCCTTGTTTAAACGACTTTGCACCATACGGCATTATCATAAATTCCTGTATATCGACGTTGTTATTTGCGTGTGCACCGCCGTTTAATATGTTCATCATAGGTACGGGAAGTACATAAGAATTTATACCGCCTATATATTGAAAAAGCGGTATTTCAAGGCTTGCCGCAGCCGCTCTTGCAACGGCTAACGATACACCGAGTATTGCGTTCGCACCGAGATTTGATTTATTGTCTGTGCCGTCAAGCTCACACATTTTCATATCTATCGAGCGTTGGTCGAGTACGTTCATACCGATTAACACATCTGCAATTTTTTCATTTACATTTGCCACAGCATTTTTTACACCTTTACCGCCGTAACGCTTTTTGTCATTATCCCTAAGTTCCACAGCCTCAAAAATACCTGTTGACGCACCTGACGGAACGATTGCTCTGCCCGACGCACATTCTGTATGCACCTCAACTTCGACTGTTGGATTACCGCGTGAATCCATAACTTCACGTCCGAAAATGTCGACTATTTCAATGTACTGTTTCATAGATATATCCTCCTTTGATTTAGTTCATAATAGAGTATTACCAAATAATCACTTTCTTATTCAATGCAGAAGTATATAATATTACATTCCGTAGGAAATAACAGCCATTGACGGATTAATATGATAAGTGTATAATGGGGGTGTACATATCAAGTTATCACAAAAGGAGAGTTGATTATGAAGAAATTTATAGGAATGGCACTTGCGGCGGTGATTTCGGTGTCGTCATTTACGGCACTTGCGGCAGGGGCTATACCCGATCATCAAGGCACAAGTATGGACGGTATTGAAATCGGTACGGCTCAGCTTAATTCGGCGGTAAAAAGTTATTATGATTTATTCGAGCAGGCAGGCGACCAATACGGTGTAGACCCAAACTTGCTTGCGGCAATATGTATGCAGGAATCGTCGGGAAGAAATTTGAGTTACCGTGATGACGGAAGTGAATATCCGGCGTGGGGTATAATGCAGATTGAAAATACTTTGGAAAAATCATTCGCAAAGTTCGGTGAGGACACTACGGGAGAAAAATGGACGCTTCAAGACAGACTTGATCCGACTAAGGCAGTGCCGTTTGCGGCATATTTAATTTCACAGTCGCTTATCAGATATGATTGTGATTATATGAAAATGATTCAGTCTTATAACTTCGGACAAACCGTACTTGACAGAATAATTGCGGCAAAGGGTGACGATTGGCTTTCGGAACGCGTTAATGCCGCACAGTATGCGACAAATTGGCCGTACAATACTTACGGTGACGCACAGTACATAGAACACGTTATGAGATATTATCATAATGATATTGATTACATAGGTGCAAAGGTAAGAATAGACGGTAAATTGCTTGCGTTTGACGACCAGTATCCGTTGCTTGAAACCATTGACGGTGAAACATATACAATGATACCTGTAAGAGGTATATCAGAGACTCTCAATGCAAAAGTGGATTGGGACGGTGACAAGCAGGAGATTACAGTTAAAAAGGGCGGCGACGAAGTCGTGATGTATCTTGACAGTGATGTTGCGTACATAAATGATACACCGATAACGCTTGATGCACCCGCAACGCTTATGAACAACAGAACAATGGTTCCGCTTAGATTTGTCATGGAAGCATTTAATGTTACTGTTGATTGGAACGGTGACACAAGAACTGTTGAAATAACAAAATAAAAGTTAGTGAATATGTACAAAAAAGTATCGTTTGATTTTTATAATCTGACGGTACTTTTTTTGTTATCTTTATATGATAATGTGGTATATATGTAATATACGAGAGTTGTTATTCGGAACAATAATCATATAACGACTAAAAGATGAGCGAAAAATAAAAATATTAGGAGGGTCAATCAAATGAAAACGTATTCAATGGACGCAATTCGGAACATCGCCGTTATGGGACACGGTAAATGCGGTAAGACAACGCTTACAGAGGCAATGCTGTTCAATGCGAAAATGACCGACAGAATGGGCAAAGTCGCTGACGGCAACACTGTAACGGACTATGACGGTGAAGAAATCAAAAGACAATTCAGTATTTCAACCGCTCTTGCAACGGTAGAGTGGAAAGATATGAAATACAATATGATAGATACACCGGGCTTTTTTGATTTTGTCGGTGACGTTAAAGAGGGTATCCGTGCGGCGGATTCGGCACTTATTGCATTGAGCGGAAGAAGCGGTGTAAGCGTCGGTACGGAGAACGTGTTCAGATACGCAAAACAAAGAGGTGTGCCGATTATGTTCTTTGTCAACAAAATTGATGATGACAGAGCGGATTATCAAAAAACTCTTGAAGAAATGAAAGAAAAGTTCGGAAAATCAGTAACTCCGTTCGTTTATCCGATAAGAGAGGGTGACGAATTTAAAGGCTTTGTCGATATTGTCGATATGACGGCAAGAAGATACGAAGGACAGGACAGAGTGGATATTCCTGTACCCGACGGTATGGCGGAAATTGTCGCACCGCTTAGAGAAATGATTATGGAGGCTGTTGCCGAAACCGATGAGGCACTTATGGTTAAGTATTTCAACGGTGAAGAATTTACTTTTGACGAAATTAAGCAAGCTATAAGAAAAGGTGTTAAGGACGGTGTTATTTATCCTGTATACTGCGGCAGCGGTCAGGATAATATCGGTGTACGTTCGCTTATGGACGGTATGGGTAAGTATTTGCCTGCTCCGTCGGAAATTGAGGAAATCGCGAGAGTTGCCGATACAGGTGAGCCTGTTGAGCTTGTACAGAGTGAAACGGAAACAACGGCGGCGGTTGTATTTAAAACAATCGCAGACCCTTATGTAGGTAAGATGTCGTTGTTCAGAGTTTATTCCGGTGAGGTAAAGGGTGACAGCACGCTTTACAATCCGAATAAGGACGTAAACGAAAAGATAGGCAAGGTATTTAATCTTTGCGGTAAAAAACAGCTTGACGCAAAGTCGATAAAAGCCGGTGACATCGGCGCGGTTGCAAAACTTGAAAGCACAAAAACAGGTGATACATTATGTGAAAAGGGTAAGAATATCATACTTACCGGTATTGAATTTCCGCAGCCTGTTTTGTCTATGGCGATTAAACCGCAGACAAAGGGCGATGAAGAAAAGATTATAAGCGGTCTTAACAAGCTTATGGAGGAGGATCCGACATTCACTATTACGAACAATACCGAAACAAAACAGACTCTTATAAACGGTCAGGGCGAACAGCATATTGATGTTATTATAAGCAAATTAAAATCAAAATACGGTGTCGGTGCAGTTTTGGAAGATCCTATTGTTCCGTATCGTGAAACAATCAAGGGCAAGGCTACCGTTGAAGGCAAACACAAGAAACAATCGGGCGGTCACGGTCAGTACGGTCACGTTAAGATTGAATTTGAGCCGGGTGTATCGGAGGATATGATTTTTGAAGAAAAAGTATTCGGCGGTTCTGTGCCTAAAAACTATTTCCCTGCCGTTGAAAAAGGCTTGCGTGATTCGTGCCAAAAAGGCGTGCTTGCAGGTTATCCCGTTGTGAACTTGAAAGCCACATTAATTGACGGTTCGTATCACCCTGTAGATTCGTCGGAAATGGCATTTAAGACGGCGGCGGCTATCGCGTACAAAGAGGGTTTGAAACAGGCTAACCCTGTCTTACTTGAGCCTATCGGTTACTTGAAAGTATATATTCCTGAAAATATTATGGGTGATATTATCGGTGATATTAATAAACGTCGCGGTCAGATTATGGGTATGGGCGAAAGCGATAAAGAGGGACTTAATATGGTTGAGGCTGAAGTGCCTATGTCCGAAATGTTCCGTTATGCGACCGACTTGCGTTCTATGAGTCAGGGCAGAGGTATGTTCTCATTTGAGTTTACCCGTTACGAGCAAGCTCCGTCAAATGTTGCCGAAAAAGTTATACAAAACTCAAAAAATAAAGAGTAATCAAGCAAAAAACTCCTTTTTGTCATATGATTAAAATATGTTTAGTTAATTTTACTAAAGAATAAAAAGTATTTTTGTGAATTATACGACTAACAATTTGTATTTAAATATGTTATCATATATATATCAAAAAGATGTATTATAAAGATAACAATACACTTAAACAAGCAGAATAAATGAAATCTGGTTTATTCTGTATAAAAATTTTTCTTGGACGAGAGGGGAACAATTAATTATGGCAGATTTACAATTAAAACACATTTACAAAAGATATGCAGGCGGTGTTACTGCTGTAAGTGACTTTACACTTGACATTGACGATAAGGAATTCATCATCCTTGTAGGTCCTTCAGGTTGTGGTAAGTCAACAACTCTAAGAATGGTTGCCGGTCTTGAAGAAATTTCAGAAGGTGAACTTTATATCGGCGGACGTCTTGTAAACGACGTTGCTCCTAAAGACAGAGATATTGCAATGGTTTTCCAAAACTACGCTCTATATCCTCATATGACAGTATTTGAAAATATGGCATTTGGTCTAAAGCTTAGAAAAACTCCAAAGGACGAAATCAAGAAGCGTGTTACAGAAGCTGCAAAGATTCTTGACATTGAGCATCTTCTTGACAGAAAGCCAAAGGCTCTTTCAGGCGGTCAAAGACAGCGTGTTGCTATGGGACGTGCAATCGTTCGTAATCCTAAGGTATTCCTTATGGACGAACCTCTATCAAACCTTGATGCAAAGCTAAGAGTTGCAATGAGAACTGAAATTAAGAAGTTACATAACAAACTTCAAACAACATTTATGTACGTTACTCATGACCAGACAGAGGCTATGACAATGGGTACTCGTATCGTTGTTATGAAGGACGGTGTTATTCAACAAGTTGATACACCTGCTAACCTTTATACAAAGCCTGATAACGTATTCGTTGCAGGATTTATCGGTTCACCGCAAATGAACTTCGTTACTGCTACACTATCAAAGGAAAACGGTAGCGTATACGCATCATTTGGCGATAACAAGATTATGATTCCTAACGGTAAGGTTACACCTGAACTTGAAGGTTATATCGGTAAGGAAGTAATCGTTGGTATCAGACCTGAAGATATTCACGATGACGAGGCGTTCATTTCAAGCAGACCTGAGGCTGTATGTAATGCATACGTTGAAGTTACTGAAATGATGGGTGCTGAAACATATTTGTATCTTGAACTTGCAGGTGAACAGTTCACAGCAAGAGTTAATCAACGTTCAACAGCTAAGATTGGTGATACAATCAAGGTTGCATTTGAAACAAACAAAATTCATATCTTTGATAAGGATACAGAAATGGCTATCGTTCACTAATTCGATTAGACAATTTAATTGTAGACAAAACCCGTATGGGTTTTGTCTACTTTGCTTTTATGAGGAATTACGGAGGAAAAGGAGTTTATATGTAATGGTTTTGATGATTTTATTTTTGGTGATAGGGTTTGTGCTTTTGGTTAAAGGTGCGGATTTATTTGTTGACGGTGCGTGTGATTTGTCGGCGAAATTGAGAATTCCGGCATATATAGTCGGACTTACGGTAGTGGCGTTCGGAACAAGTTTGCCCGAGGCGGCGGTTAGCATAACTGCATCACTGCAAGGCAGCAATGAAATTGCAATCGGTAATATAATCGGGTCAAATATGTTTAATACGCTTGTCGTACTTGGTGCAAGTGCTTTGTTCGCACCTGTTGCGGTAAAAGGAAATATACTAAAACGTGATTTTCCATTCTGTATCGGTATAACCGCTGTAATGATTGTGCTTTTAATGACATTAAATCATGGTGATATTGCATTGACAAGATTGGACGGTATTATACTTCTTGCATTGTTTGCGGTGTTTATGGTCGGTTCTGTTGTGATGGGTAAGAAAGAAAGTAAATTAATTGAAAGTGCGGAAGATAGCGAAAAGGCAGATTTGCCAATGTGGAAATGCCTATTGTTTATAATAATCGGCTTTGTCGGTGTTGTGGTCGGCGGTCAGCTTACTGTTAAAGGCGCAAAGGAACTTGCACTTATGGCGGGAATGAGTGAAAGAGTTGTTGGTCTTACCGTTGTGGCAATAGGTACATCACTTCCTGAACTTGTGACTTCGATTGTTGCCGCAAGAAAACAACAAAATGATATTGCGGTAGGTAACGTAATCGGCTCGAATATATTTAATTTGTTGTTCATTCTCGGAATATCGGCGACGATCGGTAAAATAGGTACTGACTTTAATGTGGTAATTGACGGTTGTGTGTTGATTGGAATATGCTTGTTTACTTATATTTTTGCACTTGCTAATAAAAAGATTAATCGCCCTTGCGGTGTGGTTATGATTTTTATGTATGTGGCATATACGGTGTATTTGTTGGTAAGATAAGGGGGGTTTATGAAAAAGTATTATATAGGCGGGCTGCTGACTTTGGTTACGATTGCTTTTGCAACGGTAACTTTGGCAGTGAATAAAGATGTGATTGGTTATCGTAGATATATATATACACCGCCCACAAAAGCAGGTAGTATTGTTTTTGTTGCTTTTGCGATATACATAGCTGTTTTGTCAGTCGGTGCTTTGGTTTATGCGATTTACAGACACTTTCATAAAGATGAATAGTTGTGTAGTAGGGGCGACAGTTGGTCGCCCTTTTTGTGTGATTGAAATTTGCTGTTGTTTGTGATGAGTTCGCAGGGGTAATCATTGGTTGTCCGTTTGAGTGAATTTCGTATGGGCGGCACCCTCGCCGTCCCATTGTGGAACTTATATAAAGCCACCCCTCAGTCGACTGTGTCGACAGCTCCCCTCAAGGGGAGCCTTACGGGGTGTGGCGAAAAATAAAAAAACCTCCCATTGAGGGGAGGTGTCACAAGGGACGAGTGACGGAGGGGGCTAACAACTAATTATAAAATTACAAACAAAAAGGCAGTCAATCGACTGCCTTTAAATTAACCTAAAATTTTACCTTCAAACTCAACACGTTTCTTAACTGTCTGCATAACATTGTCAAACTGCTGCGGAGTAAGTGATTGAGCACCGTCGCACAATGCTTTCTTTGGATTATTATGAACTTCAATCATAATACCGTCTGCACCTACTGCGATAGCCGCTTTTGTAAGCGGTTCAACCATCCACGGCAAACCTGTTGCGTGACTTGGGTCAACGATTACAGGCAAGTGTGAAATTGACTTTAATGCCGGTATTGCCGAAAGGTCAAGAGTATTTCTTGTGAATGTTTCGTAAGTTCTGATACCTCTTTCGCAGAAAATAACCTGTTCGTTACCGCCTGCCATAATGTATTCCGCACTCATAACCCATTCTTCGATTGTGTTTGAAAGACCACGCTTTAAAAGTATAGGCTTATTGCATTTACCAAGTTCCTTTAAAAGTTCAAAGTTCTGCATATTTCTTGCACCGACTTGAATTATATCAACATCTTCAAATAAATCAAGATGTGCTTGATTCATAATTTCTGTAACTATCGGAAGTCCTGTTGCCTTCTTTGCCTCAAGAAGAATTTTTAGACCTTCGTCATGAAGTCCTTGGAATGAATAAGGTGATGTTCTCGGCTTGAATGCACCGCCTCTTAAAAATGAAGCACCGCTCTTTTTAACTGCTTCGGCTGTTTCTGTCATTTGCGGAACTGTTTCTACCGAACAAGGACCTGCAATGACGCTGAAATAACCTTCACCTACTGTTCTGCCGGCAATGTTGAAAATACTGTTATCCGGGTGGAACTTGCGGTTTGCAAGCTTGAACGGCTCGGAAACTCTCTTGACGTCTGCGACTACGTCGATAGTCTTTAAATCGTCTGTGTCAAGAGTTGAAGTATCACCGATAATACCAACTATTGCGGAATTTTCGCCCTTACTGTAATGATGGTCAAAGCCCATGTCCTCCAGTTGCTTTAAAAGTGCGTTTACCTCGTTTTGTTCTGCGTTTTGTTTTAGAATTACAATCATTTTTCATATCTCCTTTTCTACCATACTACATCTTACCGACGATTGTATATCGGCAAGCAACAACCAACGCGGTTGCTTATCACATTTTACTACTATTTTTGACATATGTCAAGAGGTGTGATAAAATAAGGTTATATCTACTGAATGGAGAATTATATGGAAGAAAAATTTATGAAAGAGGCACTGAAACAAGCTAAAAAAGCCGCGTCAATCGGTGAAACTCCAATCGGTGCGGTTATAGTGCGTGACGGTGAGATTATAGCAAGAGGATACAACAAGCGTGAAACCAAGAAAAACGCATTACTTCACGCCGAAATTATAGCGATAAACAAGGCTTGCAAAAAACTCGGCGGTTGGAGATTACCGCGATGTGAAATGTATGTTACGCTTGAGCCTTGTCCGATGTGCGCAGGGGCGATTATTAATTCACGCATTGAAAATTTGTATTTCGGTGCGTATGACAAAAAGTCCGGTTGTGCCGGTTCGGTTATCAATTTATTTGAAAGCGGTATGTTCAATCACAATGTCAATGTGACAGGCGGTATAACAGAAGATAAATGTGCAAGCATATTGACTGAATTTTTTAGAGAGTTAAGAAAAAAGAAATAGACTGTTTTTTATATTGCAATTTATTTACAGATGTAATATAATAAATTTTAAGGGGTGATTTTTAATGAAAATAAGAAAAATTATATCAGCTATACTTACTATGTCTGTTATGTCGGCTTGCATAATACCTATTGCAAAAGCGGACGGATTGTATTCGGAAAAATTCGATATGACGAAAGTAAAAGCAGACAAGACGGACGGTGTTACGAAAGAAGTGGAAGTGCCTGACGGTGACTACACTGTAACGGTAACAACAGGCGGAAAAACAGAAACAAATGCGAATATTTATATAAACGGCGGTGAACGTGTAAGAGCGTACACGCTTGAGGCAGGCAAAACACAGGAAAATGAACAGCCTGTTGTGCCGAAAAACGGAAAAATCACTGTACAGGTTAAGGGTGACAACCCTAACGTGACGGAAATAGATATTGAACAGTTACCGACACGGGAAAAAGCCGAAAAACCTACTATATATATTGCAGGTGATTCAACGGCACAAACTTACAACTATACAAAGGTATACCCTCAAACAGGTTGGGGACAAGTTTTTGCCGATTATTTTAATGACGATATAATTATTGAAAACCGTGCAATGGGCGGAAGAAGTTCAAAGAGTTATGACAACGACGGCAGACTTGACAGAATACTTACAGAAATGCACCCGGGTGACTATGTGTTTATTCAGTTCGGTATAAATGACGGTGCTGAAAATAAGCCGGAAAGATACATAAGCGTTGAGGACTACAAAAAGTTGATTACAGACAAGTATATCGGTGAGGTTGAAAAACGCGGCGGAACACCGGTGCTTATGACTGCAAATGCGGCTGCTTGGTGGGACGAAGAAAACAACTGTTTTATGGAGTCGCGAAAAGATTACGCCGACCCTACGCGTGAAATCGCGGAAGAAACAGGTTGCAAATTTATTGATGAAAATAAAATTGTGACAGACGCGTGGAACAGTATGGATAAGGACGATGTTTTGTCCGGTTATTTTGTATGTGAACCGCTTGAAAGCAAGGCTTATCCGTCAGGTACAAACGACACCACCCATATGAAAGCCAAAGGCGCAAAGAGAGTTGCAAAGCTTATTGCGGATGCAATTCCGGAAAATGTGCCTGAACTGGCAAAGTATTTAAAGGGTGACGAAACATTTACGGATATACAAGGTCATTGGGCGGAAAATGTTATAAAAACACTTGCCGAGAGTGACAAAATATCGGGAGTCGGTGACGGTAAGTTTAATCCCGACGGAACAGTAACGCGTGCGGAATTTTTGAAGATGGCAATGGATTCGCTTGGTATTGTCGGTCATGCATATCGTGACGGCGAATGCCTTGACGCAACAAATGATGATTGGTATTGCTACTATTTGCAGGGTGCGTTGGATAAGGATATTATTCCTGAAGAAATGATTGAGAACTGCAACGTTACAAAAGTTACTAAAACTCTTGCAGAAGCAACAGATGATAAAAAGGCGGTTACGACTGACGTAAACGTTTATACAGGTAAGTTTGACGGAGATAAGCCGATTACTCGTGAAGAAATGGCTGCGATTGCGGTTCGTTGCAAAAATTATAAAATGAGAAGATTGACAGACTGGGACAATGAAAGACGTTATCCTATTTTTTCGTTTAAGGACAGTGATGAAATTGACGAAAAATATATAAGTGATGTAGTAAAAGCTTATAATCTGAACTATATAGACGGTATGGAGGACGGTCGCTTTGCACCGAAAGAGAATTTGACGCGTGCACAGGCGGCGGTTGTAATGAATAATTTAAAATAGGAGAAATAGGAATGAATATAAAGAAAGTAGTCGCAGCGGCATTGATATTGTCGTCAATGACGGCGGTATCGGCAAGTGCGGCTGAATTTAACGATATCAAAGGTCATTGGGCGGAAGATGTTATCAATGAACTTGCCGACAAAGATATTATACACGGTGTTTCTGACACGGAGTTTAATCCGGACGGAACTGTAACACGTGCAGAGTTTTTGAAGATGGCTTTGGGTACAGTCGGTATTGCCGACGTGCCGTACAGGAGCGGCGAATGTCTTGATGTTACCGCGTCCGATTGGTACGGAGGTTGTGTGCAAAGTGCGCTTGACAAAGGTTTGATACCTGAAAATATGATTGGCAATTATGCCGCAAAGATAACAGACGGCAAGGCTATTTACAGTGGCTTTTTTGACGGCGACAAGCCGATAAAACGTGAAGAAATGGCGTATATGGTTTATATGCTGTATCAATACAGTTGTGATGAGGAGGAGTCCTATAATATACTTACTCCTGTCGATTTACAGTTTGATGATGTAAGCCAAATATCGCAATGGGCATTGGACGGCGTCAGATATGCGTATACAAACGGCTTAATATCGGGTATGGACGACGATACGTTCAGACCGCAGCAAACCGCAACTCGTGCACAGGCTGCGTCTATTATAAGCAGATTACTTGATAAAACGGAATAGAGGTGTAAGAAATGTTTAGCAAAAAAACAATCAGAATTATTTGTCTTGTTACCGCAATAGCTATGGTTGTACCTATTTGTATAGGTATTATCAGTATGTTTGCAGGTGTTAATTAATGTTTAAGGAGAAGTACATATGAAGAAAAAAATCATATGGTTATTTTATTTGTTGTTTGCAATATGTTTTACTTTTACTGCAATAAATATAATATTGCATAATACATATTATAAAGCATTGCACTTGATTTGTGTTACAACAATATGCTTAGTCGGGTTGACAATAATATATAAAAACCTTTCCAAAAACGAGAAATTCATTGAGAAAAATTATAATAAGATACTTATCTCATTTGGTATAGGTATGTTTATAATAGAGATTGTATTGGGAATTGCATTAAGGTATGATCCGTTGTGGGATGTTGGCGCGATACATAAAGGTGCTATTGAATGGGTTGAAACAGGGACGTTTGAAAATTATTATGAATATTTCTAAAGATTTCCTAGTATTTGACGATATTTGGAGTATATTTGTTTTTGCTTTGCTGGGAAACAAACCGAAGATATTTTTCAAATTTCGCACCTGTAATATTTATTTGCGGAACTTTGGGTATTGATAAATTTATAGAGGTTTGTTTGAAAACTAAAGAAAAAATTAAATGTGGTTTAAAATAGGCTGATAAATGAACTGTAACGATTTGTTACAGTTCTTTTTTGTTGTGATCGACGCAAATAGTGTATATAATAAGGAATAATCCACAATATATAGTACAATGAAAAAAAGTTCAAAAAAAATGAAAAAAAGTGTTGACAAAAGGGGTAATAGAGTGTATAATAATCAAGTCGTCAGTTGAGAGGACTAAAGAACACGGGAAGAGAAGTGTTCGGGTTGAGAAGAAGTTAAAAACTTTTTCAAAAAACTTTTAAAAAAGTCTTGACAAACTGAAAACGATGTGATAGAATAAACAAGCTGTCGCAAGAGAGCATGTACATTGAAAGATAAATAGTGCAGGTTTTATGTCAAACATTTGCTTTGCAAATGTAAAACTATTGAGTTTTTTATGACAGAAATTCGGATAAAAATTACGAAGAGAAGTCAGTTAGTAATTAGAGCTAACAAACAATCGAGTATATAAGAGCGAAAGCTTAAATATAACCATTTAAACGAGAGTTTGATCCTGGCTCAGGACGAACGCTGGCGGCGTGCCTAACACATGCAAGT
>ERZ773183.1077-NODE-1077-length-25669-cov-7.349028_pt1 | contig 25669 bp, 21 predicted proteins | sample MGYA00580532_ERZ773183 | MGnify/ENA primary metagenome ERZ773183 (study PRJEB29015, sample SAMEA2737791) | human gut metagenome | biome: human gut; feature: human-associated habitat; material: faeces | place: China | collected 2012 ... | reverse complement strand
AGGAAGAATGGATGGAGTAAAGATTTAAATTTGTATGTGGTTTTGAAGGTACATGAAAAAAGTAAGGGAGCTGTAGACCGTAAGGGTTTGCAGCTTTTTTATTGCATAGCAAAATCCGTAGGAACTTCCTGTTAAATAAAAGGCACTACGAGCCTAGGCACATTCTTTATTATTACATATTAAATAATAAAAAAAGAATGCACAGTCTGAACTGCAGCATTCTTTTTCTATTATTGTTTAAGTCTGTTCTGATTACGCCAGTCTCTTGGCGATATTCCATAAATATTTTTAAATGCTCTGGAAAAATGTAATTGGTTGGGATAACCGACTGCATTACCTACATCTTTAATGGAAAGCTTTGTCAGTTTTAATAATTCAGCAGCTTTAATCATTCTATAATTCAACAAAAATTCCTGAGGAGATTTTCCAATTCCGTCTTTGAAAATTTTTCCGAAATAACTGCGGTTTAATCCGCATACAGCAGCGATGTTTTCAACTGAAATATCGTTTTGAAAATTCTGCTCTATGTAGGATAACGCTTCATGGATATAAAAATCCTGAAGGCGGCTGATTTTCGATGTCTGCATAGTAGCCGTAGAACGGATTAGAGCATCAATTGCAAGATAGAGATGTCCGATGAGGTGAAAAGGTGTTGCGTCTCCGTGGCTTGCAATATAGAGAAGTTCTTCTTTCAGTATTTCGCGAAGATCTTTAGAAGTAGCTTTATAAATCGGATTATCCAAACTAAGTCCGGAAAGTTCAATGGTTTCCTTTGCACGTAGTCCGTCAAATTCAATCCATGTATATTCCCAGGGGAGTTTTTCATCAGAGATATAGGTATTGATCTGACCGGGGAAAATCATAAAGCCCTGACCACTTTTTACGTGATAGGTCTGTGTCACACCGTGGGAATCATTTGCCATTAAAATTCCAGTGCCGGAGATAATGTAGTGAAAAAGAAAATGATTACGGACGGCAGGACCAAAACTATGCGCCGGTTCACATTGTTCGTAACCAAACTGATACAATCCAAGATCGACAAAATTCTCGCTTGGAAATACTGAAAACATAAGTTCTTTCATAATAATTCCTTTCTCATAGGTGCTCTGCCGTGAAAAAATGATGTTTAGCAGATGTTAAGTCAGTTGATATATATATTTATTCTACTGATTTAATAAATAGATTGCAACTAAAATATACCAAAATGCTATGCATTTAGCAAAAAAGAGGAAAATAATAGCATTTTGGAATAAAAATTCAAATACAATGATATTTATAGTCGCATAATGGTATGTTATAATACAACTATATAGAAAACACTTGATATATCGAGCGGTAACTAAAAACGAATATACCTGTGAGGAAGGAGAAAAAATGAGAAGGAAAAGAGCAGCAATTGTTTTGGGAATGTCCTGTATTCTGATGGCATCAGCTGTATTACAGGGATGTCAGCAAAATCCAAAAAGCGGAAAAGTGGAAATTGAACTTGTTCAGTATAAACCAGAGGCGGTAGATATATTTGAACAGCTCGAAAAAGAATTTAATGAGACACATGATGATATCCATTTAAAAATATCTTCCCCAAATGATGCGACAACAATTTTGAAAACACGTTTTATCAGAGAAGATTATCCGGATATTATCGGAATCGGAGGAGATATCAATTATTCGTATTTTGTTGATTCAGGAATACTGGCTGACCTTTCAGATTATGAAGGACTTGGTGAAGTAAAACCTGCTTATCTGGATATTATTGAAGGATTGGAGTTTGTTCCGACAGAAGGAACATATGGGCTTCCGTATGTGGCAAATGCGGCAGGAGTGCTCTATAACAAAGATATGTTTGCGGAACATGGATGGGAGATTCCGCAGACCTGGGATGAATTTATTTCTCTTTGCGAGGAGATTCAGAATGAAGGAATCCAGCCACTTTATTTTGGATATAAAGATACCTGGACCTGCCTTGCACCTTGGAATGCACTTACAGTCGGACTTACACCATCCGATGTTTGTCAGCAGGTGAATAAGGGAGAAACAACTTTCTCCAAAGAATACCCGGAAGTGGCAGAAAAAATGCTTGAATTGTTAAATTATGGTGAAGATGGACCGTTTGGATACGGATACAACGATGCATGTACTGCATTTGCAAATGGTGAATCAGCGATGTATACAATCGGAAGCTATGCAATTCCGCAGATCAAATCTGTAAATCCGGATATGAATATCGGATCCTTTGTTATGCCGGCTAATGATTCTGAAGAGGACAATGTATTAAATTCAGGAGTAGACCTTCAGTTCTGCGTGATGGATGCATGTGAAAATAAAGAAGCGGCATATGAAGTACTTGATTTCCTGATGGATCATGATAGTATCCAGTCATACTTAGATGCACAGAATGCGGTGCCTTGTAAAGACGAAGATTTTGCATTAGCTCCGGAACTGGAAGATATGAAACCATATATTCAGGATAACCGTATGGCGGATTACCAGGATCACTATTATCCGTCAGAAATGGCAGTCGATGCACAAATCCAGACATTTCTCATAAACCAGGATGTTGACGCATTCCTGAAAAAATTTGACAAAGACTGGATCAGATATAACAGGGATATCATTCGTATGATGGAAGATTATGAAGCAGGCAAGTAGGAGGGATACAGATCATGAATAAATTGAAAAGGATGAATGGCAGAGAGCGGACATTTTTACTGATTACGATACCGATACTTGCGTTGTTTTTCTGCTTTAATACGCTGCCACTTATTAAAGGTGTTATTTATAGTTTTACAAATTTTCGAGGATATGGCGAGTTTGACTGGGTAGGTCTTCGGAATTATGCAGATTTATTTACTGATGCAAGAGTCGGGAAATCCTACCTGTTTACATTCAAGCTTGCAATTGTTGCAACAATAGTTGTAAATGTGTTAAGTCTTGTTTTAGCTCTTGGATTAAACAGTAAAATTAAATTTAAAAGTGCACTCAGAGGAATGTATTTCGTTCCAAATATTTTAGGAGCACTTGTAGTGGGCTATATTTTCAATTACTTTTTCACTTATATTCTTCCGGCAGTTGTAAAAATGATGGGCGGAAAAGGTGACAGTATCCTGGCGAGCTCAAAATGGGCATGGGTTGCGATCGTAATTGTATGTGCATGGCAGTCTGTTGCAATGAATACGATTATTTATATTTCCGGACTTCAGACGGTACCGGAGGATGTATACGAAGCAGGTTCTCTTGATGGAGCGACCGGATGGAAAAAATTCAAGAATCTGACATTTCCACTGATCCTTCCATTCTTTACCATCAATATGGTACTTTGCATGAAGAATTTTCTGATGGTATTTGATCAGATCATGGCTCTTACCAAAGGAGGCCCGGCGCAGAGTACAGAATCAATTTCATTTTTGATTTATAACAATGGTATGGCCGGAGGACAGTTTGGGTTCCAGAGTGCCAATGCAGTTGTGTTCTTTGTAGTGATCGTTGTGATCTCTGTATTACAGATGAACTTTTTGGGAAATAAGGAGGAACAGTTATAATGAAAGTAAAGGTGAAAGAAAGAGTAAACTGGCCAATCACAATTTTATTGATTCTGGGTCTTGTAACCGTTATTTTTCCTCTTTATCTTACAGTTGTGATTGCATTTAAGAAACCGTCGGAAATGACAAACAGTATTTCCGGAATCTTATCACTGCCAAAAAGCTGGAGCTTTTCTAACTTTGCAGAAGCAATGCGTGTAACAGATTTCTGGCATTCACTGGGCAACAGTGTGCTGATAACGATTGTAACGGTAGTTCTTTCCATTCTGATTCATTCTATGATCGGTTATGTGATCGGAAGAAGTAAAAGTACCAGTAAATTTTACAAAGTAGCCTATCTTTATATTGTAAGCGGTATGTTTGTTCCATTTGCAATTTTGATGATGCCACTTGTGAAGCAGACAGCACAGATGGGAATTGACAATATTTTCGGTGTTATTTTGTGTTATCTTGTATTTTATATGCCGATGAATGTGCTCTTATATTCCGGTTATCTGAAAAATATTCCGATGGCACTGGAAGAGGCTGCACATGTAGACGGGGCAACAACCTGGAAAACTTATTGGAGTGTTATTTTTCCGATCATGAAACCGATGCATGCAACAGTAGCGGTACTCACAGCACTTGGTACATGGAATGATGTTATGACACCACTTGTAATTCTGGCAGGTAGCGATGTGAACACACTGCCACTTGCACAGATGACATTCCAGACACAGTTTGGAACCAATTATAATCTTGCATTTGCGTCCTATTTACTGGCACTGCTTCCGATTTTGATTTTCTATCTGATCTGCCAGAAACAGATTCTGAACGGTGTTGTAAATGGAGCAGTAAAATAAATTTGACAGAAGCTTAAGGAGAAGAACATGGGAATCATATACAACGAGAAAGCAAGAACATTTACATTACATACCCATAATACAACGTATCAGATGCAGATTGATGCATATGGATTTTTACTGCATTTATATTATGGAAGAAAGACAGATGGAGTTATGGACTATCTTCTGACCTATGCAGACCGTGGCTTCTCTGGAAATCCGCAGGATGCAGGAAATGACAGAACATATTCCCTTGATGTGCTGCCGCAGGAATTTCCATGCCGACTGACAGGAGATTTCAGGAGTCCGGTGCTTGACCTTGTAAATGCAGATGGTTCTTTTGGATGCGATCTTAGATATCAGGGATATGAGATTTGTGATGGAAAATACAATTTGAAGGGGCTTCCGGCAGTTTATGCTGCAGAAGAGGAAGCCCAGACTCTGATCATTTATATGAAAGATCAGGTGACAGGATTACAGGTAGAATTACTTTATGGAGTTCTTCCGGAGTATGATGTGATCACAAGAAGTGCAAAAGTGATCAATACAGAAGAAGATAAAATCAGACTGACAAAAGCACAGGCAGCATGTATTGATTTTGTTCATGGTGAGTTTGATATCATTTCTTTTTACGGCCGCCATGCGATGGAAAGAAATATGCAGAGAACACCGGCAGGACATGGAGCTTTTGTAATTGGAAGCCGTAGAGGAACATCCAGCCATCAGTACAATCCGATGATGATACTGGCAGAAAAAGAAACGACAGAAGATGCCGGTACCTGTTATGGAATGTCTTTTGTATATAGCGGAGGATTTAAAGCAGAAGTAGAAAAAGATCAGTTTGGGCAGACAAGAATGCAGATGGGACTGCAGGAAGAACAGTTTTCTTATCCGCTGGAAAAAGGAGAGGAATTTGTAATCCCGGAAGTTATGTTAACTTGTAGCAGTCAGGGACTTGGAAAGCTTTCCCAGAATCTGCAGAGATGTATCCGTAAAAATCTGTGTCGTGGAAAATATAAAGAAAAAGTAAGACCGGTACTGATCAACAGTTGGGAAGCATGCTATTTTGATTTTACGGGAGAAGATATCTATCATCTTGCCGAGCAGGCAAAGGATCTGGGAATCGATATGGTTGTACTGGACGATGGATGGTTTGGAAGTCGAAATGATGACAACAGTGGACTTGGCGACTGGAAAGTAAATGAAGAAAAGCTGCAGGGAAGTCTTGGTGACCTGATCAGCAGGATCAATGCGTTAGGTGTTAAATTCGGGCTCTGGTTTGAGCCGGAGATGGTAAATGAAGACAGTGATCTTTACCGTGAACATCCGGACTGGGCAATTCAGATTCCGGGAAGAAAACCGGTAAAAGGAAGAAACCAGCTGCTCCTTGATTTTTCGAGAAAAGAAGTTGTGGATGCTGTTTATGAGCAGATGTGTCAGGTGCTCGATCAGGGAAATATTGAATATGTAAAATGGGATATGAACCGAAGTATGGCAGAAGTATATTCTATGACAGCAGAAGAACAGGGCAGTGTGCAGTATGACTACATGCTTGGGCTTTATGATTTCTTGGAGCGTATTATAAGCCGCTATCCAGACCTTCTGATCGAAGGCTGCAGTGGTGGTGGAGGTCGTTTTGACGCGGGAATGCTGTATTATACACCACAGATCTGGTGCAGTGACAATACCGATGCAGTGGATCGTGTAAGGATCCAATACGGAACATCCTTTGGGTATCCGGTATCTGCAGTTGGATCTCACGTATCTGCAGTTCCGAATCATCAGACAGGAAGAAAGACATCACTCCATACAAGAGGTGTCTGTGCCATGGCAGGAACCTTCGGCTATGAACTGGATCCGGCGAAAATGACAGATGAAGAGCGCAGAGAGATCAGGGAACAGATAGTAGAATACAAAAAATATGCACAGCTTGTACAAAATGGACTTTACTATCGACTGAGTAATCCATTCGCAGAAGAAATCGGCGCATGGGAATTTGCATCAGAAGATGGGAAAGAAGTACTCGTAAATGTAGTTATGCTTGAAATCCATGGAAATATGACAGTAAATTATGTGAAACTGAAAGGTCTGTGTGCCGGACAATTCTATAAAGATTCAAGAACCGGAAAAATTTATCCGGCAGAGGCTCTGATGGAAGTTGGAATTCCGATGCCTCTTGAATTTGGTGAGTACAAAGCATATCAGATTTATCTGGAAATGGTCGAGTAAAAATGAGAAAAACAAATGATATTTTTGAAAAGAGACTGGCGAAGCATATGGATGAGCTTCGCTGGCTCTATATGGAATTATATGATAATGAAGCAATGTTTGCAGAGCTCTGTGAACAGATGAAGAATTACTATCAAGCAAGAAATGCGAAACTTCGAAAGAGAGATCTGGAGAAGGAAAAGGATCAGGCGTGGTATCGTAAAAAAAACATGCTGGGAATGATGCTGTATATTGATAATTTCGCCGGAAATTTAAGAGGAGTCAAAGGAAAGCTTAAGTATCTGGAAGAATGTGGTGTAAACTGTGTTCATCTGATGCCGTTTCTTGATTCGCCAAAGGGAAGATCCGATGGAGGCTATGCGGTTGCGGATTTCAGAAAAGTAAAGCCGGAACTTGGAACCATAGAAGACCTTGCAGATCTGGCTGAAGCCTGCCATGAAAAAGACATGAATCTGTGTATGGATTTTGTAATGAACCATACTTCCGAAGATCATGAATGGGCACAGAAGGCAAGAATGGGTGAAGGCGAATATATGAGCCGGTATTTTTTCTGTGACAATGAAAACTATGTCAGAGAATATGAGAAAACAGTGCCACAGGTATTTCCGGAAACTGCACCGGGGAATTTCACCTGGCTTCCTGAAATCGGACACTACGTGTTGACTACCTTTTATCCTTACCAGTGGGATCTGAATTATAAGAATCCGAGGGTGTTTAACGAAATGATGTATAATTTCCTTTTCCTGGTCAATCAGGGGATTGACATTCTGCGGATCGATGCAGTTCCTTATATCTGGAAGGAAATGGGGACAAGCTGCAGAAATCTTCCACAGGTACACACGATAGTCAGGATGATGCGTATGATCGGGGAGATTGTGTGTCCGTCGGTTGTATTATTAGGGGAAGTCGTGATGGAACCGGAAAAAGTAGTTCCTTATTTTGGTACCATAGAAAAGCCGGAATGTCATATGCTTTATAATGTAACTATGATGGCTACTACATGGAATACGGTTGCGACGAGAGATACCAGACTTTTACGGATGCAGCTTGATATTATGAACAACCTTCCGAAAGAGTATACTTTCTTAAATTACCTCAGATGTCATGATGATATTGGATGGGGATTGGATTTCCAGACACTTGCCGGTTGGGGAATGCAGGAAGTCCCACACAAAAGATATCTGAATGACTTTTTCACAGGAAAAATCGCAGAAAGTGTGAGCCGCGGGGAACTTTATAATGAAGATCCGATAACAGGAGATGCCAGATTCTGTGCAACGACAGCTTCCATGTGTGGAATTGAAAGTGCCGGATTTGAACAAAATGAAGAAAAGAAAAAAAGAGCAGTCAGATTTGATCTGATGCTGCATGCATATATGATGGTGCAATCCGGAATTCCAATGCTTTACAGTGGAGATGAGATTGGTCAGGTAAATGATTATACTTATAAAAATGATCCGGAAAAACGGGTTGATTCCAGGTATATCCACAGAGGAAAATTTGACTGGAAGCTGGCAGACGGACGAAAGAGAAAAGGAACGGTACAAAAAGAACTGTTTGATGGAATTGGAAAACTTAGATCCATTCGAAGTAAGGAAAAAGTATTTGACGCATCGGCAAATGTCTGGACGCTTGATACCTGGGAAAATGGAATCCTTGGAGTTGTGCGGGAACTGGAGGGTGAGCAGATGACAGCACTTTTTAATTTCGCAGAAGAGGACCGGACAGCCTGGATCGAAGAAGAGGGAGAGTATATAGATTTATATACCGGTAAAAAAGTCAGCCTTCAGGCAATAAAAATGGAAGGCCATTCCTTTGTATTAGCAAAGAAATGCTAAAGTAAGATAGAAAAAGAGCAGGTAAGAAATTCTATCCTTTCTTACCTGCTCTTTTTACTTTATTGGTTTTCCTGCATATCTTTCAGCATCTGGATAAGTTCCAAATCCTTTTCGGTAACACGGAAATTAGTGGTATAATTCCGTCCTTCCGGAGATTTGACAGAGATTTCGATGATGCTGTCTTTGCGGCATGCATCTCCTTTTACTGCATGAATAAAAGGCATAAATTTAGGATGTTCCTGTTGAAAAGTGGAAAATGCGGATTTCAGTTTTGCAAGCATTCCAAGCTGTTGAAAGTTAAGCGCCATAAAATACTCCTTTATAATTCAATATATCCATTGAACCCTCCAAGGGTGTAATATGCTTTTTTGTCTTCTGGTTTCAGATAAATGGAGAGAGCTTCCGGATTTTCTACAGCGTGTCCCTTTGCATTGCAGTCAGCGATCACACGTTCTGTGATAGCGGATACAGTATATTCTGCACTCTGGTACTGAACATAGAATGCAGGATTTTTGGCAGGAACTTCTACTGGTACTTTGACTTCTTTTACAACTTCTTTTATCTCTACAACAGGAGTTGCTGTAGCCGGTGCTGATGATGTAGCTGTAGCAGTTACTGCTGATTCAAGTGTTCTTTTCTGTTTTTTCTTATCGATTCTTTTATTCATTATTATTACCCCTTTTTCAAATTGTACAACATCTATTATATTACTTTTATATGGAGAAGTCAAAATGGTATTTATCACAGATATTTTGCAGAAAATGAAAAAGGGTTGCGCATAATGGTGAGATATGAGTATAATGAGTATCGTGTAATTGGAGTATAACCGGGAGGAAAAGGTAGAATGAATAGAGCAGCATTATTTTTTGATATTGATGGGACCGTACTCAGTGAGATTACAAAAGAGATTCCCGCAAGTACGGTAGATGCACTTAAAAGGGCACACGACGCAGGACATTTTTTATTTATCAATACAGGAAGAACATACTGCAGTGTTCCGGTGGAACTGAAAAAACTTCCATTTGATGGATATTTGTGTGGATGTGGGATTTATTTTACATTTGATGAAGAAATTATTTTTGAAAAGCATCTGGATCCGGAGAGGGGCGATGAGATCGCTGATTATATGACAAAATGTCAGATTGATGGGATTTTTGAGGGAGCAGAAGATGTGTATTTCACTTCAAGAGTTTCAAGATTTGACAGATTGGAAAATACAAAAAAATACATGAATAACCGTGGACTTGGAATCGAGCGTTATATGGAGCAGAGAAGATGTCCATATGATAAAATCTTTATTTATACGGATGAAAAAAGTGATGAAAAAGCATTTTTTGAATTTATCAAAGATGATATGGAAGTAATCGACCGTGGAAGTAATACATTTGAATGTATCCTCAAGGGCTATACAAAAGGAACTGCGATTGACTGGGTACTGGAGCATTTTGGAATGACGAGAGACCAGTCATATGTATTTGGAGACAGCAGCAATGATCTGGCAATGTTCCGGCATGCCGGGCATGCGATTGCGATGGGCGCGCATGACCAGGTGCTGGAACCTTATACAGAATTTGTGACAAAGACCGTTGAAGAAGATGGAATTGCTTATGCGATGAAGAAATATGGACTGATCGATTAGAGAATCCTCCGGTAAAGTTACAGAGAAAATTTTCTAAGATGCAGCAGCTTTTATAAGATCATCAAGAGAACCAAAATGATAGCCCATTTCTTCCCATTTGGTGAGAAGTTCATCTAAGATTTCAGCGTTTGTAGAGGACGTACTGTGGAGTAAAACGATGGCACCGGGATGGATCCTTCCAAGCAGTTTTTCAAAAGCCTCTTCGTGGGATGGCTGGTTATCCTGATACCAGTCGACATAGGCGAGACTCCAGAAGAATGTGTGATAGCCAAGCTCCTGCGCCATTTTCAGGTTGGCTTCGCTGTATTTGCCCTGTGGTGGACGATAAAATCTGGAAATTTCCTGTCCGGTGATCTGCTGATACAGTTTTTCAACTGTCTGGATTTCTTCAGAAAAGGATTCCATTGTAGAAATCTGTGACATGTCTTTGTGATGCCAGGTGTGGTTGCCGATGGTGTTACCGGCAGCGAGGATCTGTTTGATAAGTTCTGGATTGCTTTCCAGAAGTGTGCCGACGACGAAGAACGTTGCCGGAGCCTGATGTTTCGTAAGAGCTTCCAGAATAGCCGGTGTATTTCCATTTTCATAACCGGCATCGAAAGTAAGGTAGATTACCTTTTCACCGGTGTCCTGTGCGTAAAAGGCATCAAATTTTTTTAACTCGTCAAATGTGGCATTGCCGACAGGGGGCTCCCCATCAGTTTGGAAGCTGAGCCCCCAGTTGCCTTCAGAAGAGGTGGGAACAGCGGCTGAAAAGAAATGATCATGCAGAAATGCAGCGCCGATTCCCACAAAGAAAGCCGCAAGGAAAAGAAAACAGATCCGTATAATATTTTTTGATTTTAATCTGGAAAACATAAAAGGAACTCCGATCGGATAGAAAACAGGTGATTGATAAAATATATGTGGAAATGGAAGGAAAAGAACCGAAATAGATAAAATAGAGGTCAGAAAATAGAGTGGACAAAAAGTGATCAAAAAATGAAAAAAAGACTTGCATTTTTTCTGAGATGTGATATTATATTATTTGTCTTTAAGACGCGGGTGTAGTTCAATGGTAGAACACCAGCCTTCCAAGCTGGATACGTGGGTTCGATTCCCATCACCCGCTTTTGTTATGCGTAAAAAGAAGAACCTCAGATGGTTGATGAAACGATCAGGGCGGTTCTTTTTTTGGCACAAAAAAGTGCGCATCTTGTCTTATAAGCTGGACTTACGCTGACAAGCTACACACTTTTTTCATAGCAAATATATTATTTTAACAAAGCAAAAAACGAGTAGCTGCTAAACTGGATTTACGCTTACCTGCTACTCGTCTGCTATAATTATATTTCCAGTTTTTTCAAAAGTCAAATAAATTTTTCTTACACTGCGACAGTTCTTCCTTTCATTTAATTCTCTTTTCTTTTACGGAAAAGATATTCATCTAATTCTTTTTTGATATTTTCCGGAATTTCTCTCTTCACCGGGCATACCACAGCGTTTGTGAAACGATTTGTAAATAAACTCAGGAAATGAATATCTTTCTGCAGCTGCTCCATGGACATCACAGCCTTCACATCGTACCGGCAATGGATCGGTGCAACATTTCCGCTTGCAAGACGGGCAAATGAGACTGCCGGTACACCTTTATCTGCAAATGGAGTGGAATCACTGGGGTACACGCCTGTCTCAGAAGCTATCGGGAATCCAATTTCCGCTGACATATAGCTGATGTAATGAGAAAGCTTCTCTTCTGCTGACACGCATGCAATGAATTTACCCATATAGGTTCCGATCATATCAAGATTGATGTTGAATACGATTTTATCCAGCTCTGCCTCATGATCTTTCACATAAGCTTTCGATCCTAATAAACCACGTTCCTCGCTTCCGCAGAACACAAAGCGAAGACCGTAATTGCGTTCTTTGTCTTTCATGTATTCCATAATTCCGAGAAGTCCTGCACATCCACTCATATTGTCATAAGCACCATGTGAAAGAGCGGTTGTATCATAATGTGCACTAAGCATGATCCACTCTTCCTTTTTTCCCGGAAGTTCTGCGATCACATTATGGGATTCTCCGTCATATTCCTTCTGCTTAATCTCTAACCGCATCTTTTTCGCATGATTTTTTACCAGCTTAACCGCATCTCCTGTATGAATCATTGCACAAAGGACTTTCTTTTCTTCTCCGACAACTGCTTCCCGAAGATCTCTCTGGTCAATATCCTGCTGTGGATAATATAAGTTACCATACTGGCAGAGAATTGCCTTTGCACCTGCCTTCATCAGATCCCGGTAAGTAAAGAATCCAAATCCCTGTGTGTCCATCAGAACAATCTTGTCTTTGGCTCCTGCAATCGATACTGGATCTGTTCCCGGCATGTAATACAGCTCTCCTTCTGCCACACCGCTTCCGCAGCAGGAAAAAGCCTTGCATGTTATCTCTTCCCCATCTGCATACAAATGAACCTCTTCAATATCGCCCATTGCCACGCGAAAACCTTCGATCTGTGCCGGAACCCCCATGTTCTCACACTGCATTTTCAGATATCCTGCAACCTGCAATTCTTCTTTTGTCCCACTTGTATGGACAAAATCCGTGTCGTTAAAAATCTGCTGTAAATCCATCTCAAAAATACTCCTTTTCTTCTTTTTTCAGATTTTTCCTTCTGACATACATTATAGCAAAATCCCGACAAGTTTAGTAGCACGGTTTTAAGTATCATTCGTATTTTTTTCTTATATTGCTAACAGCTGTTTTTCTTCTGTGATAGAAAAGTCAATTGCCTTTGCACCATCTGAAACAGAATTTACAAGATATTTTTTTTGTGCCAAAAAGAGAGGAGTTAAAACAAAATGGTAGAAAGCAACAAGATGAAGGAGATGCCGGTGAATAAGCTGATGGTCCAAATGGGGATCCCGATGATCTTATCCATGGCATTACAGGCGGTCTATAATATCGTAGACAGTGCATTTGTAGGAAATATGAAAGCAGGCAGTGAAGCAGCATTAAATGCTTTGACTCTGGTATTTCCGGTGCAGATGCTCATGGTAGCAGTAGGGATCGGAACCGGTGTAGGAACCAATGCACTTCTGGCAAGGACACTTGGACAGGGGAACAGTAAAAAAGCTGCGAAGGTAGCTGGTAACAGTCTGGTTTATCACCGGAATATATCAAGGAAAATGCAGAATTATCACCGAAGAAAGGATTATTTGCCTATGCATTTGCAGGGCGTGACATTACAGGAAAATCAGTAGAAGATATGGTATACGAGGCACAGAGAAAAATGATTTTAGATATAGCAGAGAAAGAGCCTTGTGTGATCATTGGAAGAAATGCAGATTATATCCTGAAAGACAGGGAGGATGTGCTAAATGTGTTTATTCATGGGAATATGCCGGAAAAAATACAGCGTATCGGTCAGTTATATCATGTCGGTGAAAAGGAAGCTGCCAAAATGCTGGCAGATACAGATAAAAGGCGTATGACAAATTATAATTTTTACACAGATCAGAAATGGGGAAAAGCCAGCAATTATACCTTATGTCTGAACAGTTCGCAGCTTGGATATGACAGATGTGAGAAGATCATTATGGAATGTTTAGGGGTGTAAAAAATTGTAAAAACAAGAAGTTTTTACGGTTTAACCTTAAAAACTTCTTGTTTTTTGCATATAACTTGGATGTTAAAATAATATAGGAAACCTAGTGGTAGCAGAAAGTGTTTTTTAATCTGGAAAAATAAACTATTGTGTTGTATTACGGCGGATCAATACAGGTGTAATTTGTTTGTGAATAGGTTCGCCCAATGGTTTGGGAGCACGCTTTTTCTGCTCATCCATCTGTCGGACCAGAAGATCCATGGCGGTTTTGGCAATTACATCAATCTGCTGGCCAACGGTTGTGATTGGAAGGATTGCCTCGCTGGCAATCGGGGAATTGTCAAATCCAACAATCTCATAAGTTGAAGGAAAGGTTCCGTATTTTTGGAAAATTAAATTAAGAAACATATTGGCATAGGTATCATTCGCAAGAAAGATACCTTTTTTTTGATCTGGGTATTTTGCTTCTATCTTATTAAAAATCTCCCGGATCACATTTAAAATCTCATGATAAGAATTACCTTCTACACTCAGATCGATATCATATGGAACATGATATTCTTCACAAGTTTCCTGAAAGGCCCGGATGCGGTCATAAGCTGGGATGGATTTATCCACATTGACATTTATATGAATCAATATGTCACATTTATCCCGGATCAACAGGGAAGTAGCCTGAAGTGCGCCCATATAGTTATCGGTATTGACACTGCTGATATGTTCTGCTTCACGTTCAATTGCGATGACAGGAATCTGATAGGAAGCGAGCTTCTCGGATGGAAGCGTGTGACTTAAAACAATCAGTCCCTCAATCTGATAAGATAGAAGTTCCTCAATGTACTGTTGTTCTTCTTCAGCTCCATGTTCGCTGGCGAAAACAAGAAATTTATAATGATAATCTCTGTAGCTGGAAAGAAATTGTGTCAGCATCTCAGAATAATAGTGCAGGTAGAGGTTTGGAACAATGATTCCGATAAATTCACTTTTTCCATTCGCCAGGACCTTTGCCAGCTTATTCTTTTTATATCCAAGTGTGTCAAGAGCCTGTGAAATCTTTTCCTGATTTTCTAAGGTAAGAGAATCAGGATGATTGAAGTATCTTGATATTGTAGTCTTTGAAAAATTTGTGTATTCTGCAATATCTGCAAAAGTTACCTGTTTTTTACTCATAAAAGTTGAATCTCCTTCAATATGACGGCTAATAGTCTATAATATTCTTTAGTATAGCAATTCTCATGGAAAAACGCAATGGAAAAATAACCGATTACGTAACCGGTTATTTTAGTGCATAAAAGTGTTGACAGAGTGAGATGGATATAGTATTATCAAATCATAAAGTAACCGGTTACTTAACCGGTTTTGCACGATAAGTTAAAGGAATGGAGGAAGAAATGCATGAAAAAAATGCAAAACCAAGCAAAGTCCGTAAGTAAGCGAACCTGGAGAGAAAAGATGACTTATGTGAAGAAAAACTGGCAGTTATATCTTTTCTTCCTGATGCCGGGACTTTTGCTGACAATTATTTTTAAGTATCTCCCGATGGGTGGTCTTCTGATTGCTTTTGAAGACTACAATGTAATCAAAGGAATTCTTGGGAGTCCCTGGGTCGGACTTGAGTATTTCAGACGATTTTTATCTTCACCGGATTTTATGAACTATCTGATGAATACATTAAAATTGAGTATCTACGGATTGCTGTGGGGCTTTCCGGTTCCGATTATTCTTGCATTGCTTCTGAATCGTATCCGAAAGACAGGAATTAAGAAGAAAGTCCAGCTTTTGATCTATATGCCGAACTTTATTTCAGTCATTGTACTCTGTGGTATGGTCCGTATGCTTTTATCACCTGTAGGACCGCTGAATAAAGTACTCGGAATCAGTACAAACTGGATGACAATGCCTTCTGCATTTCGGACAATCTATATTGCAAGTGGAATCTGGCAGGCGGCAGGATGGTCATCTATTATGTACACAGCAGCATTGGCAAATGCCAGCAAGGAGCTGGAAGAAGCAGCCATCATGGATGGAGCGAATCTTCTGCAGCAGATTTGGTATGTAGAGCTGCCGGCAATTAAAAATATTATTGTAATTCAGTTTATCTTACAGGCCGGGAATATTATGAGTATAGGTTTTGAAAAAGCTTATGCGTTACAGACAGATATGAACTTGCCAGCATCAGAAATCCTGTCTACATATGTATACCGTATCGGACTTTTGAATGGAGATTATGGATATTCTACAGCAGTAGGTCTTTTCAATTCTGTTGTAAATGTTATCTTGCTGATTTTTGTAAACTGGGTTGTTAAGAAACTGAATGACGGAGAAGGATTATAGGAAAGAGGGAGAAAAGATGGAGAAAAAAAAGAAGAAAAAATATTCAAGGACAGACAAAGTAATCCTTGGAATCGGGTTTACCATTCTTGGTTTATTCGTCCTTTCTATAGCAATACCGATTATCTATGTGGTATTAGCGTCCTTTATGGATCCGACTGTTTTGAATAACCAGGGATTGAGTTTTAACATTAAGGACTGGACATTAGACGCATATCGAAGAGTGTTACAGAATAAAATGATCTGGCGTGGATTCTTAAATTCTTTCCTGTATTCACTTGCATTTACAGTTATTTCCGTTTTTGTGACATTGCTGGCAGCATATCCGTTGTCTAAAAAAGAATTTGTAGGAAGAAAATTTTTCAATATTATTTTCCTGATCACAATGTTCTTTGGGGGTGGAATGATTCCTACATTCATTTTGATCAATCAGCTGCACATGGTGAATACGGTGTGGGCAATCCTGATTCCGGGGGCATTTAATGTATGGAATATGATTCTCGCAAGAACTTATTATCAATCAATTCCGACAGAATTAAGAGAAGCATCTGCGCTTGACGGGGCGAATGAGATCCAACATTTCTTTAAAATTATGATTCCGGTATGTAAGCCGATCATTGCAGTTCTGGCACTCTGGTCTTTCGTTGGAATGTGGAACAGTTATTTCGATGCAATGATTTATTTGAATGATGCAAATCTGCAGCCGTTGCAGTTAGTGCTCCGTTCTATCCTGGTACAGAATACACCACAGCCGGGAATGATCGCCGATATCCAGAGCACGGCAGAAATGGCAAAAATAGCAGAACAGCTTAAATATGCAACCATTGTAGTATCAAGTTTACCACTGTTAGTAATGTACCCGTTCTTCCAGAAATATTTTGACAAAGGAATTATGGTAGGATCGGTAAAAGGCTAATAAGAAAGGAACGATACAGATATGAAGAAAAGAAAAGTAAATGCATTACTTGTAATTGTACTGTCTATGACGATGATGGTAGGAGTTGCAGGATGTGGAAAAGAGCGGCAGCTTGCAGCTGAAATTGATCCGGATACACCTGTATCGGAAGTGCAGTTTCCATTGAAGGAAACCGCAGAACTTTCCTTTATTACAAGTGCACCGGCTACATCAACACAGGAGCCAAATGAACGAGTGATCTTTCAGCGTATGGAAGAGCAGACCAATGTTCATATTGACTGGACTTGTTTTGTATCAGATCAGTTTTCTGATAAGAAAAACCTGGCACTTGCCCAGTTTGGAAATCTGCCGGATGGATTATTCAATGCCGGAATGAGTGAGTATGATCTGTTGCGTTATGCAAAGCAGGGAATCATTATTCCATTGGAAAATCTGATAGATAAATATATGCCGAATTTACAGGCAGTATTTGAAAAATACCCAGAATACAGGACAATGTGTACAGCACCGGATGGGCATATTTATTCATTTCCATGGATTGAACAGCTTGGAGCTGGGAAAGAAGCCATTCAGGCAATCGGAGATATTCCGTATATTAACAAAAAATGGCTGGATTATCTTGGACTTGAGATTCCGACAACAACAGATGAATTGGAACAGGTATTAATTCAGTTCCGTGATCATGCAGATGAACTTGAAAAAGAATTTTCAATTGAAGGTGATGTGATCCCAATGTCATTTATTATCAATAATGGAGATCAGGATCCTGCAATTTTGATCAATGGATTTGGAGAGGGTTATGGAGATACAGGGGATCATTTCGCTGTAACGGATGAAGGAAAAGTTATTTATACAACGGTTCAGGAGGGGTATAAAGAAGGAATTGAATGGTTGCATAGGCTTGTAACAGAGGATCTGGTTGACCCGGAAGCATTTACACAAGAGTGGTCCACCTATGTAGCAAAAGGAAAGAATCATCGATATGGTCTCTGCTTTACATGGGATATTGCAAATATTGATAACAATGAAGATTATGTTATGCTGCCGGCTTTGACAGGACCGAATGGAATGAGAAATATCACAAGACAGAACAACAGCGAAACAAGCGGATTCGATCGTGGAAGATGTGTCCTTACATCCAGCTGTCGTGACACAGCACTTGCTGCTGCATGGATCGATCAGATGTATGCACCCCTTCAGTCACCACAGAATAACTGGGGAACTTATGGAGAAAAGGATTCTTTTAACATTTTTGAACTGACCAAAAATAAAGATGGCGGAGAAATGCTGAAGCACATGGATCTTGGAACGCAGTCGCCGGTAGAAGTACGTGAGGCACAATCTGTAAATGGTCCACTTGCAGTACTGAATGAATATTATGATGTATATGTAACACAGCCGGAAGATGCAAAATGGCGTTTAGACAATATGCATGAAACTTATTTACAGGATATGAATAGCAAGTATGTTTACCCAAATGTCTTTATGAGCATTGATGATACCAATAAAGTATCTCAGTACGATACCGATATTAAAAAATATGCAGAGCAGAAGAAAGCAGACTGGATCCTGAATGGAGGAATTGAAAAAGAGTGGGATTCCTATCTGAAGAAAATGGAACAGTATGGACTTTCTGATTATCTTTCAATTAAACAGAAATACTTTGATCAGTATCAAGAGTCATTGAGTGAAGAAAAATAACGATACGAATAATAGGAGGATTCGCATGAGTGAGATGTTAGAAAAGGCTAGAAAATATGAAGATGAACAGGGAAAGCAGATAAAAGCAGAAGACAGACCGGTTTTTCATGTGAGTCCATATGTCGGATGGATGAATGATCCGAATGGTTTTTCATACTATCGGGGAGAGTATCATCTTTTTTATCAGTATCATCCATACGATACATACTGGAACAGTATGCATTGGGGGCATGTGGTTAGTAAGGATCTGCTTCACTGGGAATATCTTCCGGCAGCTTTGGCACCGGATGAAGAGTATGATAAGATTGGATGCTTTTCAGGAAGTGCAACAGAGTTAGGAGACGGCAGACAGCTGCTCATCTATACTGCAGTGGATCAGGAGAAAATGGAAGATGGAACGGTAAGGGATATTCAGACACAGGCAGTGGCTGTTGGCGATGGAAAAGATTATAAGAAATATGAGAAGAATCCGGTTCTGACAGCCAAAGATCTTCCGGAGGGTGCAAGTAAAGTGGATTTTCGTGATCCAAAGATCTGGAAAGGAAAAGACGGGAACTTCTATTGTGTTATCGGAAGCAGACCAGCAGACGGAAGTGGACAGATTCTTCTTTATAGAAGCAAGGATGGATTTGAGTGGGAATTTGTCAGCATCCTTGCAGAAAATAAGAAACGTTTTGGAAAGATGTGGGAATGTCCGGACTTCTTTGAACTGGATGGAAAACACGTTCTTTTGACCAGTCCGCAGGATATGTTGCCGGAAGGCTTCGAATTTCATAATGGAAACGGTACTTTATGTATCATAGGAGAAATGGACAAAGATACATATACCTTAAAAGAGCAGTTTACGCAATCTGTGGATTATGGAATTGATTTTTATGCAATGCAGACGTTGGAAGCCCCGGATGGCAGGAGAATTATGATTGGTTGGATGCAGAACTGGGATACACTAGCTCATCGTGATAACGATTCGAAGTGGTTTGCACAAATGAGTCTGCCGAGAGAATTGTCTGTAAAAAATGGAAGACTTTACCAAACTCCAGTCAAAGAACTTGATGCAATGCGTAAAAACAGAGTTGAGTACAACAATGTGGTAATAAATAATGATATAATCACATTAGATAAAATCGAAGGACGAACCATAGACATGGAACTTGTGATACGTCCGGAAGATAAGGGGAATGTCTATAAAAAATTTGCATTACGCTTTGCACAGAATGAGAAGTTTCATACAGAACTGAGTTTCCGCCCGGATGAGTCTGTCCTGAAAATTGATAGAAAATTTTCAGGAAGTGAACGAGCATTGGTTCATCAGAGAAGATGTCGGGTAAATGGAGATGCCGATGAATTAAAGCTTCGTGTGATTTTGGATAGATTTAGCGCAGAGATATTTATTAATGATGGCGAGCAGGTTATGTCGGCTGTCCTATTTACAGAACAAGAGGCAAAAGGAATTTCATTTTTTGCTGAAGGTGCAGCTAAAATCGATGTAGTGAAATACGATCTGGTTTAGGAAATACATGATAAAACTTACATGGAGTTTGAAGACGTATGGATAATGATAGGGGGATTCCTGGAACGGGAATCCCCTTTGTAGTATAGGAGCATAGAGTATTGATGATAGAGGAAAGAAGAAAAAGATATGAGAAGGAACTGCATGAAAAATATCTGCAGTTATATCACAATGAACAATGTTATGAAGAACTAATGCAGATGTTGGAAGGGGCTTATCAGGACAGATCGGCGGAGCTTAGGAGATTAGACGGTAGAAGAGAGAAAGAACCAAACTGGTATCGCAACAGAAATATGCTTGGAATGACGATGTATCCGAAGCTGTTTGCGGGGGGATTAAAAGGTGTGATAGAACACTTGGATTATCTGTCAGAGCAGAAGATTACCTATCTTCATTTGATGCCGCTTTTAAAGATGCCTCATCCATATAATGACGGTGGGTATGCGGTGGAAGATTTTAAGCAGGTCGATTCGGAAATAGGAACAAACGAAGAGTTAAAAAGACTGACAAAAGAGCTGAGAAAGCGTGGCATCAGCTTATGTCTGGATGTAGTTATGAATCATACGGCAGATACACATGAGTGGGCGATACGAGCCAAGAGAGGCGAACAGGAATATATGGATCGCTATCAGTGCTATGAGACGCGAGAAATTCCGGATCAATTTGAAAAGACTATGCCGCAAGTGTTTCCGGAAACCGCTCCGGGAAATTTTACATGGTGTGAAGAGATGCACAGGCATGTACTGACAACATTTTATACTTATCAATGGGATTTGAATTATCATAATCCGAAAGTATTTAATGAAATGATTGGGAATATCCTGTATCTGGCAAATCTTGGAGTAGAAGTGTTTCGTATTGATGCAGTTCCTTATATCTGGAAAGAATTAGGAACAAGCTGCAGAAATCTTCCCCAGGTTCATAGTATTGTCCGGATGCTGCGTATCATTGTTGAAATGATCTGCCCGGCTGTGATCCTGAAAGGTGAGGTTGTTATGGAACCAAAAGAACTGCCGGTTTATTTTGGAACAGAGAGTGAACCGGAATGTCATATGTTATATGGAGTTTCCAGCATGGTAAATTTGTGGGCAGCACTGGCTACGAGAGACACAAGGATGTTGAAGCATCAGATGGATGTGATTCACAGCCTTCCGAAGAACTGCTATTTTGTCAATTACCTTCGCTGTCATGATGATATTGGCTGGGGACTGGATGAAGAACAGGAGAAAAAGCTGGAAATAAACCCAATCCGGCACAAAGAATATTTGTATCATTTCTTTGAAGGTACTTATCCATATAGCTTTGCGCGAGGAGAATTATATAATTACGATCCAGCGACGAAAGATGCCAGAAGCTGTGGAACAACTGCGAGTTTGTGCGGAATTGAAAAAGGTGGATTTGAAGGGGATTTAGAACAGGTGAAACAAGGAATCCAAAGAGTGCTCATGATGCATGCGGCATGTATGAGTATGGAAGGATTTGTAATGCTTTCATCCGGGGACGAGATCGGTCAGGTAAATGATTATGATTATAAGAAAAATCCAGATACTGCTGCGGATAGCAGGTATCTGCACCGCAGTCCGTTCCAGTGGGACAATGCAGACAAGAGAAAAAAAGCGGGTACAGTACAGTACGACATCTGGAATGGTCTGAAGCAGATGGAAGAAATACGGCGTCAGGAAAATTGCTTTGGAGAAACTGCCGGTATTTCTACCTGGGATACAGGAAATTATGCGGTTTTTGCGATTAGAAGAACAGCAGGAAATGAAGAATTAATCTGTCTGGCTAATTTTTCAGAATATGGACAGAATGCATGGCTGAATTGTCTGGAAGGTGAATATGAGGATTTATTTACAGGAGAAAAACTGGAAATAAATTCGGTATGGATGAATCCTTATCAGTACAGATGGTGCGTGAAAAAATAGGAATTTTATGGAAAAAGCAATGTCATTTTTGGAGGCAGAATGGAGAATATAATGAAAAAATATGATGTAGTGGCACTTGGAGAATTGTTAATTGATTTCACAGAAAATGGAAAAAGTAATCAGGGAAATCCGCTTTTTGAGGCAAATCCGGGAGGAGCGCCATGCAATGTACTTGCAATGTTGACGAAACTCGGACATAAGACGGCATTTATCGGAAAAGTAGGGGAAGACTTTTTCGGAGAACAGCTGAGAGATGCGATAACAGAAGCAGGGATTGATGCAGGTGGATTATGTACAGATAAGGAAATCCATACGACACTTGCTATGGTACATACTTATCCGGATGGAGACAGAGATTTTTCGTTTTATCGTAATCCGGGAGCGGATATGATGCTGAATAAAGAAGAGGTTCAGGCAGAACTTATTAAAGAAACAAAAATCTTCCATTTCGGAACGTTGTCCATGACACATGGAGGAGTGCGCGAAGCAACAAAAGAAGCAATCCGTATTGCAGAAGAATCCGGTGCAGTTATTTCCTTTGATCCGAACTTACGTCCACCACTTTGGAACTCTTTGGATGAGGCAAAGGAACAGGTATTGTATGGATTAGCACATTGTCAGATTCTGAAAATTTCAGACAATGAAATCCAATGGCTGACAGGTGAAGAAGACTATACGGCAGGGGTAAATTGGATTAGAGAAAGATATCAGATTCCGCTGATCCTTGTATCTATGGGAAAAGAAGGAAGTCGTGCATACTATAACGGAACGATGGTAGAAGTAAAACCGTTCCTTCAGAAGAATACAATTGAGACGACAGGAGCAGGAGATACATTTTGTGGTTGTGTATTACATTATATCTGTGAACACGGAATGGAAGGTTTAGAGGAAGAAAACCTGAAGGAAATGCTGACTTTTGCAAATGCGGCAGCATCTGTGATTACAACAAGAAAAGGGGCACTGCGTGTAATGCCAACCAGAGATGAAATTCAGAATCTGCAATGTTAATCATGGAAGTTCAGGCAGAGTCGGATATGATAAGCAATTATATCGAAATGTATCACCTTGCTCCGGCAAAGTACATGAATCAGAAACACTGGCTGGCAGTTTCAATGGATAAACAGTGCGAAGAAAAGGATTGACATTTCTGGCGGTGCATTCCATAATGACAATAGCAGTTTGATAGAGCTAACAAGAGCGGGAGCATGACATGAGGAAAAAGAATTCTTATAGATGGCTGATATGGATTTTTCTGGCTGTAATTCTGATAGGTGTGGCATTGTGGAATATTCTGCCGCCGTATATTGATCGATGGCAGTCGACGAAAGATTATGAAAAACTTGCCGAAGAATATGTCAGTGATGAATCCGGACCAGATGACGGGAAGCAGAAGAAAAAAGACTGGTGGAGCACCGACATTAAAGTCGAATTTGATCAGTTAAAAACAGAAAACCCGGACGGCATCGGCTGGATACGGTTCGACGATCAGAATGAGCTTGGTATCAACTATCCTATCGTGCACTCCGGGGACAACGAAAAATATCTGCGCAAAGATATCCATGGCAATAAGCATATCGCCGGAAGTATCTTTCTGGAAGGACTGAATCAGTCAGATTTTTCCGACCTTTATAACATCATTTACGGACACAACATGAACAAGCCAGTCCTCAATATGGATATGGACGAGTTCCGCACAATGCAGACCCTTATGCTAAAGGTACAGAAACAGGCGAAAGCAATCAAGAAGATACAGGAGGTCACACTTCCGAATCTGCGACAGCAGCTTGCAGAAACAACGGGTATCTTCAAGGGCAAGGATCGTAAGGCTCTGGAAAAGCAGATACAGCAGACTGAAACCGAACTTGCTGAAAAACTGGATAAAATCCCCGATATTCTAAAAGATGACGGTTATCCTGATGTACAGGCGTTTATGAAAACTTACCGCAAAGCAGAGGCTATTGTGACACAGTATAACCAAGATCTTGCAGAATGGGAGCAGGCAGTCAAGAACGGACGGAAACCTGCCGAGAAACAGCACAGACCGCCCGAAAGACAAAGTGTGCGTAACAGGCTCAGACAGCTTCAGGAAGAGGGCAAACAGAACGCTCAGCCGAAGCAGAGAAAGAAATCCCAAGACAGGGACAGATAATCACGACATAGGAAATCAACACCGCAGGGCAACCTGCCTTGCGGTCTTACATAGACAAATTTGACTGAAAACCAATGGCAAGAATTATGTTTTGAAATATATCATTTTAAGGATACTTTCTTTTTTGTTCAAAAAGTGATACACTGATACAAGGCAATTCGAAAGGCGGTGAACTCACACAATGAGATTTATTCGAGGTAACTACTCGGTGCAGTTGTAAATCTGGCAACAGATTGTATCGAGCTTATTTTATGATGTTGTCAGTTGGCTGCACCTATAATTGATGTACAAAACAAAAATATTCAAAATAGGAGTAGTTACGATGAAAGAAAAAGAATTGATAGACATTTGGAAAAAAGAAGAAAGTGTTGCACATATCCATGGATGGGATTTTTCTCACATTGAGGGAAGATATACGGAAGAAACGGACTTGCCTTGGAATTATCAACACATCATACTGGATTACTTAAACCCAGAAATGAAACTGCTGGATATAGATACTGGTGGTGGTGAATTCTTGTTATCTCTCCGCCATCCTTATGTAAAGACAAGTGCAACCGAAGCCTATCCCCCAAATATTCAGCTATGCAGAGAAACCTTGCTCCCTCTCGGTATTGATTTTCGTGCAGGTGATGGAAAGGATATGTTGCCATTTGGTGATTATGAATTTGATATTGTCATTAATCGTCACGGTGATTTTAATGCCAAAGAAATACATCGTGTTTTGAAATGTGGAGGAATTTTTATCACTGAACAGGTTGGGGCTGAAAATGACCGTGAATTGGTGGAGCTTCTCTTAGGAAAAACTGAACTTCCATTTCCAGAACAGTATCTTGATATAGTTAAAAAACGTTTTTGTGATGTAGGTTTTGACATTTTGGATGCACAGGAATGCTTCAGACCAATCAAATTTTTTGATATAGGTGCACTTGTTTGGTTTGCGCATATTATAGAGTGGGAATTTCCTAATTTCTCTGTAGATAATTGCAAGAACAGATTACTGTATGCACAACAAATTTTAGAGCAAAACGGTTGTATTGAAGGAAAAATTCATCGATTTTTATTGGTATTGCGCAAAGCGAAATAAAAATTGACTATAAAAAAACCAAGGGCGAAGATGTGTAGAAGCATCTTCGCCCTCGTATCGTTAATCCTATGAAAAAATTATTTCATTATTCACAATTTCTCTTGCATAAGCTTGTATGTTATTCATCAATCCTATCCATTCCATAGGCTGTTCTGCTTTTAACTGTTCTGTCACACCCTGCTTTTGAACCATTTCCTCAATCAATCTGTGGAACATTTGCTCCGCCTGTTGGTTAATATCTGCAAGATAGCGGTTAAGTGTCCCATCAATCAGCATCGTGGTGTAAACAATGTGCCTATGCTCTTTCAGATACTGCTTGTGGCGTTGTCCCCATAAGCCGATAGGCTGTGTTTCTTCTTCGGAAAGTATCAGACAAGGGATATAATAATCTC
>ERZ773183.1070-NODE-1070-length-25782-cov-8.627007_pt1 | contig 25782 bp, 28 predicted proteins | sample MGYA00580532_ERZ773183 | MGnify/ENA primary metagenome ERZ773183 (study PRJEB29015, sample SAMEA2737791) | human gut metagenome | biome: human gut; feature: human-associated habitat; material: faeces | place: China | collected 2012 ... | reverse complement strand
TGAACATTCCCCAGCCGTTATCTGAAACGGATTTTCCAAATTTCAACGACCGCGACATCGCTTTCATATCTAAATCTTCTATACATACGCAATCATAAGCATTGGTTATCTTTTTCTTAATTTGTTAAAGTAAACTCATATTTCATCTCTAATGTTACAAAAAGCTGCTGCATTACCTTATTTGCAATTTCACGAATATTTAAGTTCTCTATATAAGATAAAATAGCTTCTTGTTCCTCTTGTGGCACTTTAAACACAGATAAACTCATTGAAAGAAATCGTGCCAGCTTACGTTCTAATGTAAAATACATATCACAAGGTCTTGCCATATAACCTCTCATAAAAGCAGAGGTACCAATCTCCATTTCATAGAAATCACTTGCACTATAATCCGGTAAATACGGAACAAAAATCTTTTGCAATTGTACTGCTGTTTTTTTATGAATAAGTTCTATATTTTCAGGTACAGTATACGCTTCCACATAAATTTTTCTTAAATTTTCATTTAATTCTGCAAGCGTAAGTTGAAGACAAGTTTCTACTGCGTATAATAATACCGGATTCGTGTTCTCTCCCACCATCTTACCCGAGATGTCAAATTGATTCCCAAACATAAATTCTGTAAGCTCGGTTAAAGTCCGTAAGAAATATGGGATTTTCCACACCCTTATCATTAAAACGTATCGAAATTAGAAACGAATTTCGCAGAAAATCAAATACACTGCTGTTGCAGACTGCCATCATAAATGCAGACAGATCTTTATTTTCGTATGCAGTAAATAAAGCTGCCGCAAAAACAGTTCCCGGAATGTCTGTTCCTGCACCTTCACTTTCTTCCGCTGATGGAATTGCTTCAAAAAACGTATCTTTTAAACGTTCGCATGCATGAGGGTTTTTGAGAATCTCATCAAATATCTGTTCTGTTTTTTCTTCCCTTGGAAAAATCGTGCTCATAATAAAGCCTCCTTTTGTGCCCTATTATAAAAGCATCGTTATAAAATGTAAATTTCATCTCTTGTATATTAAATATAACAAAAGCTTATGCCAGATCCCGGTTCACTGACTGATGCACATGTTTTCTTACGAAGCAGAAGCACACTGCCTGCATGAGGATCGTAAGGATCCAGGATACCGGATAGGAAATAAACAGGAAACTTAAAGACCTGTGTGCAGGGAAAAGTCCGAAGATCCACACAATCCTGGTTCCTACGGTACCGATAATCGAAAGAATCATAGGTACTCCGGAATATCCCATTCCCCGGAGGGCTCCCGGGAGCAGATCCATAATACCACAACAGAAATATGGTACTGTAGTAAAGGCAAGGACTTCCACGCCACAGCGGATTACATCTGCATCACTGGTGTAGATCTTCAGAAGTTCCGGTCCAAAGAAATACGCTCCACAGCCAAGGGTCAGTGCCACACCGACAGAAAGGATCATACAGTCCAGAAGTACTCTGTCCATTCTTTTCAGTTTCTTTACTCCATAGTTCTGACTGGTGAAACTCATACAGGACTGGGTGACTGCATTGACAGACATATAGAGAAAGCCAAAAATATTATTGGCAGCAGTATATCCTGCCATTGCCACAGAACCAAAAGAGTTTACAGAAGACTGCAAAAGGGCATTGGACAGGTTGATCACTGTACTCTGGATACCTGCCGGTATTCCTACCTGGAAGATCTGCTTCAGATACTGTGTTTTGATTCCTAATTTTGAAAAATACAGCCGGTAACTGGTATTGGAAGTGTAGAGACAGCGAAGCACCAGAATACTGGAGATCAGCTGAGACACAATAGTTCCTATGGCTACACCTGCCACTCCCATATGAAACACAATAACCAGTACAAGGTTCAGAACTGCATTGGTCATACCTGAGATCACCAGGAAAAACAATGGTCTTTTGGTATCCCCTACTGCCCTTAATATGGCAGCTCCATAGTTATAAAGCATAAAGAAAGGCATTCCCAGAAAATAAATCCTCATATAAAGAACAGACTGGTCAATTACATCATTCGGAGTTCCCATAAGATTCAGTGCGAATCTTGCAAGCAATACTCCTGCCAGTGCCATAACAAGTCCACTGATCAGTGCCAGGGTAATAGATGTATGTACTGTCTCTGACATTTCTTGCTCTTTGCCAGAAGCATAAAAACGTGCTGCCAGAACGTTCGCACCCAGAGAGATCCCAATAAACAGATTGGTAAAAATATTGATCAGCGCTGTGGTAGAACCAACTGCTGCCAATGCCTGACTTCCGGTAAATCTTCCCACCACAATGATGTCTACTGCATTAAATAGAAGCTGCAGGATTCCAGACAACATTAATGGCAATGAAAAGGATATCAGTTTGTCCATCAACGTTCCATTGCACATATCAATTTCGTATTTATTATTTTTCATTTTCCTCACTCCATTAAATCTTATCCATCTATTTTAGTATAACACCTTTTTTTATAATTCAAAATACAAATTTCTCTCAGAACATGTTATACTCATAAAAAATCAAACTACATTTAATAAAAAAGAGGATTTATTATTATGAGATACAAAGATGAATTAAGAATTGCCGGGGTTACCGCACTGTTTTGTTGTGCCATGCTTATGATCACCGCTGTAGTTCCCAAGGATACCACTGTAGCCAAAGCACGAAAGACTTTCAAAGAAGCTCCGGAGACTGCTGCTGATGCTGAAGCACAGGCTCAGAGCGAAGCCGAAGATGCTGGCTTCACTGTCTATACAGAAGACAGCAATTATGACTATGAAGATAACAGTTACGATGATTCCGGCCCTGATGATACCAGTACAGATACTTCTGACTCTGATTCTTCAGGCGATACTACTTACGATCCTTCTTATGACGACAGCACAACTGATAATACAGAGGATAATGTGATCGAAGATGATTCTTCCAGCGATTACGATACTTCGGATACAGATACCAGCGACAGTGACGATGGAACGGAAGATGATACAGAGTTTGATTATCCTACAGAGGAAGAAACATTCCCGTCGGATTATGCTGACACCGGTGACTATACCGGCACAGACGTTTATACAGATAACAACTGGCAGTGATTTTGACGCCAACAAAGGGGCTGTCGGGAAATAGATAGTTCCAAAGCAGGGAGGGTATGACTCACAACGAGTCATACCCTCCCTGAATTTATCTGAAAAAAGAAAAAAAGATGGCTAACGACAACCATCTTTCTCTCCGTTACATGTTATAATGTAACTATGCTAACAATTAATTATTATAACGATTTTTTTGAGTTTGGGCAACAGAAAATTAACTTTAGTTTCTTCGAATTGAGTTTACCTGACGACGATCCAGTCTATACCCTGAAAAAAGTGATGGAGGAATTAGATTTTTCTGGCTTGTTAGCCAATTGTTCAGATAAGGGAAGAACCGGGTACAACCCAATTATGATGTATGCTGTAGTTACCTATGTTTAGGCTGTCAGAACGTATTTTGGAATGGCGGATAATCTATACTCTGTTCCTCTTTATGCGGCAGGATGCTTGTTCTTTACTTTATAGTTTAACTCCCAGAATTCACTTTGAAGACCCCCATTAGTATTTCTAGGGACTTCTATCACTTTTAAAATGACATGTCACTATAAGTTTCACTATAAATGTCGCTCTATTAATTACCGAAATGCTTACAACAAACAAATACCTTCAAACACTTGCAGAACATGCAAAAAAAGAAAACCCGGAGGCTGGCTTTATCAGCCATTCTCCGGATCAAAATGGTATGCGGATAACAGGACTATAACTGTATACCCTTTATTTATGCGGTTTCTGAGCATTTGACACCAAAATGACACCAACTATTTCAGCATTTTCCCCAACAAATGATCAATTATCATAATAATATATCCCATAACAATAAAGCCGGCAAGCAAGGCAAGTATCCAGGTGATCATCCCTGTTATCCCCACCCGCTCTGGATTCAGGAAGAAATAAGGATAGATGATCGGGTCTTTTTCATTTCTTTTATCCAGAATCAGATTTAACAATTTCAGATGGTTCTTTCCATAATCACCACGTCAAATCCGTTCCATTCCATTTCTTTCCCGGAGACTGCAAAGCCCTGTTTCTCCCAGAAGTCAATGGCTTCCGTATTCTCTTTGGGTACTCCCACAGTCAGAAAATCAAATCCCTGGCTATGCATGGCAGCGCGCACATCGGCGACAGGTTCTCCAGCTGCCATAATCTTATTATATCCATTTGAAACACATTTGTTAACGAAACTGAACGCGTTCATAACAATGTGGTTTTTTCCTCATAATCATTGGATTTCTTCCCATTTGCTTCCTTAAAGCAGGTGTATCATTAAAATATATGATTATATGGGGGAGTGTGATTTTTCTATGTTGATAAAAGACAAAATAAAGGTCGGCAACTTTGAGTTAAGAAATCGTATGGTTAAGGCGCCCATCCACAGTGAGACTTGCGTGGACGGGAAAGTAACACCGGAAACAGAACAGCATTATGAAGAGCGTACCAAAGGCGGCCGTTTTGGCCTGGTAGTAGTTGAGCACAGCTTTGTCAGAAAAGATGGAATGGCCAGTCCGACGCAGCTTTCTTCCTCCAGAGATTCCGATATTGACGGACTGAAAAGAATCTGTGATATCATCCATAAAAACGGAAGCACTGCTATCCTGCAGATCAGTCATGCAGGCTGTGGAGCAAGCAGAGATTTCACCGGGGAGCAGCCGGTCAGTTCATCCAATATCAGTGTGACCTGCGGATGGCCCAACGCAAAACCCAATCCCGAGAAGCCGAGACCGCTGACAGTTAACGAGATTCACGATCTGGAAGAGGCTTATTTCAGGGCTGCAGAGAGAGCCATGAAAGCCGGTTATGACGGAATCAACCTGCATTCAGCCCATGCCTACCTCCTTGACCAGTTCTTCTCTCCGCTGATCAACAAGAGAACCGATGCGTATAACGGATATACACTGGAAGGACGGACCCGGATCCACATGGAACTGATCAAGGGTATCCGTCAGGTGATCGGCGACAAATCCCTCTTTGCTCTCAGGCTGGGCGGATGCGATTATACCGTGGGAGGTACCACGATTGAAGATGCAGTCTGGGCTTGCAGGCGTTTTGAAGAGGCAGGCGTAGATCTTCTGGATATATCCGGAGGAACCTGCTGTTATGCCCGTAAAGGTCATAACTATCCCGGCTATTTCGGAGACATTTCAGAGGCAGTGAAAAAAGAGGTGCACATTCCTGTTCTCCTAACTGGCGGAGTCCGAACTGTTCAGGATGCTGAAATGCTTCTGAAAGAGGAAAAAGCAGATATGATCGGAGTAGGCCGGATCATAACAGCCAAGCCGGACTGGGGTATGGAATTGATATAATCAGGGAGGGAGAATATGCCGAGAATTACTGCAAAAACAAATGTGTTTCTCAATCGTGAGAAAAAATATCGTATGACTTTAGAATTTAAGGAAGCAATAGAACTGATCCCTTGTGAGAAGGGCTCTTTTGTAATGGCTGATTTTGAAGATGAGGCTTTTATGCTGTTTGGAGATGAAGCAGCATCAGATCCCTGTGCAGCAATAGAAGTGGCCGTTATCCAGGATGCCTTTGATAAATATGATAAGGAGATTTTTGTGCAAGTCCTTGCAAGGATGACAGAAACTGTGATGAAGTACACCCAGATACCGGAGGATCGGATCTTTGCCTATTACCGAAATTCACCTCTGTGGACTTATAAAAGGCAGGATATCATCGGAACCCTGGTTCATGTCTGACCACCTGTCAAAAGCATAGTCAATAATATCATTAACAAATAATAACACCATCCGAAAGTTTAATGGCGTTACAGCAGCCTGAAAACAACCGGATGGTGTTTTTTGAATCCTGATATAAATTCTCAGGCAGGCAGGTTTATATTCTTCTATATCCACATTTTTTGTAATCCCCTGTTCAATCACTTCCTTCTGCATCTTTTCCGGCAGCCTCGCCAGAGTGAGTGCGGCAGATTTTTCTATCTCCCCTTCCTTAAATTTTTCCATTACCTCTGGAAGTAAATTTCTGGAGATCTGCTGGTACTCCTGTACCGTAGCCCTTGCAATCCCCATTTTTTTGATAAGCGTTCTACCATCCTGCCTTTCTGTAAAGAAGGGGGGAATTCTTCTGGATGTTCCCGTAAAAGTCTCTCCATCTCTGTAATCTCATGCATCAGCTCATATGGCTTTTTCGTATGATAGCCATTGGAAGCCAGTACACGGAAACTTTCCTGTACTACGCTAACATTATTTACAATGCATGGGAGAAATTCAAACTGTTTCAGTCCTCTCTCTTCTACAAGTAACCTGCATGCCTCACATCTTTTATGTCCGGCAATAATCCGGTATTCATCCGTATCTGATTTACTTACGGACAGATTTTCAATGACTTCTCCCGCAGCTTCGATCAGATCTGCAAGGGATTCTATCTCTTCCTTATCTCTTGCAGGACAATACTGATCTGGATTTGTTTTCAGTTTAGAGTAATGGATCCATTTGATCGTTCTTCGTGGATGCTGCTCTTCTTTTTTTATCTCTTCCTTATTAAATATATTCCCAAGCTTTGCCATAACCGATATCCCCTAATCCTCAAGAAGTTCTTCCACCAGATCTACAAAATCCTGTGCTACATTACTCATAACACGATGCTTTGCCACCGGCTTATAAAGGGATAACGCATTATCAACAATCGCTGTACGGCTGATACATGACTGTAAAAACGGATAATCATGCTTAGCGATCAGATCCTCTGAAGATAATTTCTGTGCTTTGGTGTTCGACACCATGTTTGCGAATATCTTCCACTCCAGATCTGGATTGTTTTCCAAGATCTCATGGTAAGCATCTTCCACCATTGTAAGATTATCCCGGCAGAAGTTATCAAATTTCACTGGGGTAAGGAACACATCCGCAGCATACAATGCATTCATTGTCAGCATATCAAATACAGGGCGGGTATCAATCAGGCAGACATCATAGTCTTTCTTTAAATATCCTAACGCTTCTTTCAGTCTCCACGGAGTTTTTTGCTCTGTGATCTTAACAGAGCCTTTCACAATATCTATATCCCGGTATTTTGTGCGATAGACTGCACTATTTATCCCTTTAGGATTCTCAAGAACATCTCTTACCGTTTTACTGTATCCGTTTACCTTGGCAAAAAATCTTGTACAGTTACATTGTGGATCCAGGTCAATAACTAATACTCTTCCACCCATTTCCGAAAATGTATAAGCTACGTTTACTGTTGTGGTGGTTTTTCCAACGCCACCTTTTAAATTTGCTACTACATATACTTTCATAATCAATCTCCTTTAAAATATTTTTATATAAAAAAAGGACTAAATCCTTTTTTATTTCAGGGATTTAGTCCTAATCGAGAGATAAAAGAAAGGGAAGCAAATGCTTCCCTCTCGAACTATATATAGATTTTGCAAACAATATCTTTAAAACGATTTGCCTTTGTATACTCAGCATGATATTTCATGTATTCATTTACATCATCCCGTGTAACAATCAGCGTTGTGAAATAAAAATATTTACGCTTGTCTATTTTCCTCCTTCGGCAATCGCTGCCTGTGCTGCTGCTAATCTTGCGATAGGTACACGGAATGGTGAACAGGAAACATAATCTAATCCAATTCTATGACAGAATTCTACGGATGATGGATCTCCACCATGTTCTCCACAGATACCACAGTGTAATTCTGGTCTCTGACCTTTTCCTAATTTAACTGCCATATCCATTAACTTACCAACACCATTCTGGTCAAGTTTAGCAAATGGATCGTTCTCGAAAATCTTAGCATCATAGTAAGCGTCTAAGAACTTACCAGCATCATCTCGTGAGAAACCGAATGTCATCTGTGTTAAGTCGTTTGTACCGAAGCAGAAGAACTCAGCTTCTTTAGCGATTTCGTCAGCTAATAATGCTGCACGAGGAATCTCAATCATAGTACCAACTTCGTATTTCATGTCAGAACCAACAGCTTTGATTTCTTCGTCTGCTGTCTTAACAACGATCTTCTTAACGTATTTTAATTCTTTTTCTTCACCTACTAATGGAATCATGATTTCTGGAACGATTGTCCAGTCAGCATGTTTAGCCTGTACAGCTAATGCTGCACGGATAACTGCTTTTGTCTGCATAACAGCGATTTCTGGATATGTTACTGTCAGACGGCATCCACGATGTCCCATCATAGGGTTGAACTCTTTCAGGCTTTCAATAATAGCTTTAATAGTTTCTACTGATTTACCCTGTGCATCTGCAAGTTTTTTAATGTCTTCTTCTGTCTGAGGTACGAACTCATGCAGTGGTGGATCTAAGAAACGAATTGTTACAGGATTACCTTCCATAGCTTCAAATAACTGCTCAAAATCTCCCTGCTGATATGGAAGAATCTTATCGAGTGCAGCTTCTCTTTCTTCTACTGTATCAGAACAGATCATTTCACGGAATGCATCGATTCTGTTACCTTCAAAGAACATATGCTCAGTACGGCAAAGACCAATACCTTCTGCTCCAAGCTCACGAGCCTTCTTAGCATCTGAAGGTGTATCAGCGTTTGTACGAACCCCCATTGTTCTGTATTTATCTGCCCAAGCCATAATACGGCCAAATTCACCAGCAATTGTAGCATCTACTGTAGGGATAATTCCATCGTAGATATTACCTGTAGAACCATCAAGAGAAATAGCATCTCCTTCATGGAATTCTTTTCCTGCTAATGTGAATTTCTTATTTGCTTCATCCATTACGATGTCACCACATCCGGATACACAGCAAGTACCCATACCACGAGCAACTACTGCTGCGTGAGATGTCATACCACCACGAACTGTCAGGATACCCTGAGCGCTCTTCATACCTTCGATATCTTCTGGGGATGTCTCAAGACGAACAAGAACAACTTTTTCCCCTCTCTCTGCCCAAGCTTTGGCATCTTCAGCAGTGAAGACAATCTTACCACAAGCAGCTCCAGGAGAAGCTCCAAGTGCTTTACCCATTGGTGTTGCAGCCTTTAATGCAGCAGCATCAAACTGTGGATGTAATAATGTGTCAAGGTTACGAGGGTCGATCATTGCAACAGCTTCTTCTTCTGTTCTCATTCCCTCATCTACTAAATCACAGGCAATCTTTAAAGCAGCCTGTGCTGTTCTCTTACCATTACGTGTCTGAAGCATGTATAACTTCTTGTTCTCAACAGTAAACTCCATATCCTGCATATCTCTATAATGATCTTCAAGAGTCTGGCAAACCTGTTTGAACTGTTCAAATGCTTCTGGGAATTTTTCTTCCATCTGAGCGATTGGCATTGGTGTACGAACACCAGCAACTACGTCCTCACCCTGTGCATTTGTAAGGAATTCTCCCATAAGCTTCTTCTCACCTGTAGCAGGGTCACGAGTAAATGCAACACCAGTACCACAGTCATCTCCCATGTTACCAAATGCCATACTCTGTACGTTAACAGCAGTACCCCAACTATAAGGGATATCGTTGTCACGACGGTAAACATTAGCACGTGGGTTATCCCATGAACGGAATACGGCTTTGATAGCTCCCATTAACTGTTTCTTAGGATCATCTGGGAAATCTTCACCGATTTTCTCTTTATATTCAGCCTTAAACTGAGATGCCAGCTCTTTTAAATCTTCTGCTGTAAGATCAACGTCCTGACTTACACCTTTTTTAGCTTTCATCTCATCGATTAATTCTTCAAAATACTTTTTACCAACTTCCATAACTACATCAGAATACATCTGAATAAATCTTCTGTAGCAATCCCAAGCCCAACGTGGGTTTCCGGATTTAGCGGCAATAGTCTCTACTACTGTCTCATTAAGACCTAAGTTAAGGATAGTATCCATCATACCTGGCATGGAAGCACGAGCACCTGAACGAACTGATACAAGAAGTGGATTCTCTTTATCACCAAATTTCTTTCCTGTAATCTCTTCCATCTTCTCAATGTACTCATTAATCTGTCCCTGAATCTCATCATTGATCTCACGACCATCTTCATAATACTGAGTACAAGCCTCTGTTGTAATTGTGAATCCCTGTGGTACAGGTAATCCAATATTTGTCATCTCAGCCAGATTGGCTCCTTTACCACCAAGAAGATTTCTCATTGTGGCATCGCCTTCTGTAAACAGATATACCCATTTTGCCATTGTTGTGTTCCTCCTTCAATTAACTATCAACATTACTTTATGCGCTTTCCTCACGCGCAATATGAGTATAGCACAAACGAATAAAAAATGCTATAATTTTCCGTCATTTTTTTTGCAAAAATTTATCATGGACTATATTTTTTTGCAACATTCACGATAATTTTAATTTTTTTATACAAAAGAGACTATTTGATGGGGTGTTTGCCGTTTAATTCGTTGGGTAGACAGACAGATAGACGAAATTAGAATACAGAATATATGTTTTTAAGTAGATGGGAAACTGCTTGATAAATTGTCATCTCTAAAATCAACAGGAAGTATTGTTTAACAGAGGCTTACGCTATATAATAAAAAAATATCAAAAAGGAAAATAGTAGGTATTATATGAATGCGGAGGCAATCTTATGATAGAAAAATGTTATTATTATGATGAAGATGGAAATCGTTGCGAAGGCGAAGTGGGACCAAGTTTTGAAGATTTTCCAGATATGGCAAGGGTTGTTAGTCCAATACCGCTGTGTGATGCTTGTAAAAAGTCTGATTTCGATGAAAATGATGATTTGACGGTGTGCAAAGCATACGGGAAAATACCAAAGAAGTATTTGAATGCAAAAGATTATAATTGTCCTCATTTTGATAATGAAAATAATGGATGGTATCAGTTAATTAAAGATAAGGTAGAAAGACAACAGAAGAAAGAAAAATAATAAATTTGAATTTTAGAGCATGTTTGAAAAATAAAAGTTGCACAAAACATATATTCCCACGCCCTTTTTCATGATAAAATAAAGAAAAAAGGGGAGTTTATTATGTTGAGACGATATAAATTGACAGATGAAGAATGGAATCAAATTGTTTCTCTACTGCCACCTGAAAATTCTGGCAAATAAGGACGACCCATCCAAGTGTAACCATACCATTCTTAACGGAATTGTCTGGATTGCCCGCAGTGGAGCACCTTGGCGTGACCTTCCAGAACGCTATGGCCCTTGGCAAACTGTCTATTCTCGCTTTCGTAAGTGGATTGAAGACGGTATCCTTGATAATATCTTTCATGTTTTAAGCCTTGATGCAGAATTAAGCGAATTATCAATAGATGCCTCCATTGTCCAGGCTCATCAACATAGTGCAGGTGCAAAAAATAGGGGGGCCATCCAACGAAATCGGACACAGTCGCGGTGGAGCAAGTACAAAAATTCACGCCATTGTAGATGCTTATGGTTATCCTGTTTATGTTATGCTCAGTAAGGGACAGCGTAATGATATTAATTACGCCATCCCTTTGCTAGAACAAGTTTTGACATAAAGGAAAGTGATATACTGGCTGACCGCGGATATGATAGCAATAAATTAATGGACTATATCTATGCCCATGGTGGTGAGCTAACCATACCTTCCAGAAAAGGGGCTAAATTTGACCGTTACTGTGACTGGCATCTTTACAAAGAAAGACATTTAGTGGAAAACTATTTTCTCAAGTTAAAAGCATTCCGTCGAATAGCCACGCGTTATGATAAATTAGCATCCACTTTTGCAGCATTTATATGCATCACCTCAATATTAATTTGGTTAAAATGAACAACTTAAAATGTTTTTCAAACACGCTCTAGCATGCTCGATATATCGGACGTGTTATTTTTATGCTCTTTTTGAGAAAGAAAAATTAAAGAAGATGCTTATTATAAGAACGACATGCTTAAAATTAATATACAAAGGCAAAGCAGTCAAATAGCACTGCCATCATAAAATGTTTGTAGAATTTTTCATCAATATATTTGTTATTTTGTAAGGAATTGTAATTGTTATCTCTGCGAAGAGACGATGTAACAACAACGAGAACTGCAGTGCGGATTACCTATTTCAATCCACGCCTCCACGAAGGAGGCGACCCTGCTTTGATTGTAATGTCTTTTACATCATAAATTTCAATCCACGCCTCCGCGAAGGAGGCGACTCATCTTTCCACCAGTTATCAAAATCACAAACCATTTCAATCCACGCCTCCGCGAAGGAGGCGACGTGAGCGTGAGTACATCAACAGGTTATCCACAGAAATTTCAATCCACGCCTCCGCGAAGGAGGCGACTTTCTCGTCTGGTAAATCTTCTACCTTACAAGGAAATTTCAATCCACGCCTCCGCGAAGGAGGCGACTCAGCCTGATGGGTGTTTGCCAATGACCTAGAAATTTCAATCCACGCCTCCGCGAAGGAGGCGACATAATTTCATAACATGATTCATGGATGCATGAGTATTTCAATCCACGCCTCCGCGAAGGAGGCGACAACAAAGAAGAATACAGATGATATTACTAATTTAATTTCAATCCACGCCTCCGCGAAGGAGGCGACATTTTTGAGTGTAATATCAACAGCAAATAGCTTACATTTCAATCCACGCCTCCGCGAAGGAGGCGACAATGATAGACTATACAAGTCTAGCAAGGTTTTCATTTCAATCCACGCCTCCGCGAAGGAGGCGACGCATATGCAAAGGGTAAAACAGTGTATTATGATATTTCAATCCACGCCTCCGCGAAGGAGGCGACCTACGGCATCTGTGATAGTAAAGGATTTGTAATGATTTCAATCCACGCCTCCGCGAAGGAGGCGACTGACTAACTAAATTATCAGCCAACTTTTTTAATATTTCAATCCACGCCTCCGCGAAGGAGGCGACCAATAACTCCGGCTTTTCGCAAAACGTAGGTAACATTTCAATCCACGCCTCCGCGAAGGAGGCGACTTGTGCTTCTAGCGACGCTCTGTAGCTTCTGAATTTCAATCCACGCCTCCGCGAAGGAGGCGACCGCAACATATTGTGATACCTTAGCTATCATGTACATATCTAGTCTCAACAACTTTTTTGTCCGCTATTTTTAGCTTTATATCGCAATATGTTGTACTATTCTTTCTTTTTTAAGTGCGAATCCCCTACGTTTTTTGCGTAGCTTATGATTCGCACTGTGTTTAATTTTTAATATTTTCTATATTTTATTTCAAGGCATTCCTTTTTAATGAAGATAATAAGAAACTTTTTCTTTCTACATTTAACTATATCTAAATTTAGAAAGATTTTTGAAAAAGGGATTTTGTCGCAGACACGATTGTTTATTTTGTGATCTGGAATTAGATAATTAAGGTTCCTTCTAAGTCAATGCTTGTTCTTGTTCCGTAGTGTTCTACTTTATTTTTGTAAGCATTGCCTAGATAATAGAATCTTAGGCTATCTTTATCCATATCAATTATTTCGAGTAGTTTTGCTTTTACCACCTTTGTTTTTGCATTATCCATAATGCATTCAAAAACAGAATTTTGAACTCTTTGTCCGTAATTCTGACATTCTTTTGCTACTTTCCTTAAACGTTTTTTTCCTGAAGCTGTCTCTGTATTTACATCATATGTTATTAATACAAGCATTTCTCACCTCTTATTTCCACAAAAAAACTGGATATTCATCCAAATCCCCGCGAATAAGTCTGGCTAACAATAACGCCTGAACATGAGGTATGAGACCCCATTCTATTTTATCACCGAGAAATGGATGTTTGATTTTATCGCGTTTTCTGCCCTGCCATGCACTAATCATTGTTTTGCGTCCTGTGTCGTTCATCAAGACCGCTCCGTTTTCCTTTTTTACAAAATGCTCTGGTTTAATCGTCTTTTTATTAATTAATGTTAATACAAAACGGTCTGCATATACAGCTCTTAATTCTTCCATTAAATCTAATGCTAAAGAGGTTCTTCCTGGTCGGTCTGTATGAAGAAAACCGACATAAGCATCTAAACCGACTGCAGTTAAAGCTGCGGCACATTCATTTGCCAATAATGTGTATGCAAATGATAACATGGCATTGACATTATCTAATGGCGGACGTCGATTTCTGTTTTCAAAGAAAAATTCTTCTTTATTTTGTAGAATCAACTGGTCAAATACGGAAAAATACTGACTTGCCGCATTGCCCTCAATTCCTCGAATGCTATCCATTGAATCACATTCTAATAACTGCCGGATGTGTTCGTCCAGATTGGCTGTCACTTTTTTGATGGCATCTACATCAACCTGTAGGGCATGGTCTCTTGTTACTCTTTCTAACACCCATTTGCTGTTGTATATTTTACCAATAATCATATTTCTGGCAATAGGGATACTATCTTCTAGCGAATCTGAAATTCTATACTGCTGTTTTCTTAAAATAACATTGCCCTTGTTCTCTCCACTTACGGATGCTAAAAACTGTCCGTTTTGATTCATAAAGCTTAGGGAAATTCCCCTTTTCGCACAGGCTCCCATTAATGCAGGACTTGCTCCAGTGTAGCCAAAGGTCACAATTCCTTCGAGATTATGTAGTGGAAGCCGGATAAGTATCTCCTTTTCCTCCAGAACCAGCACATTTTCTCCATCTAATGCAAGATAACGTTCTGGAGTTGTTACATATAGTGTATTTAATAATTTTCTCATAACTCCCCATCTTTTATCGTTTTTAAAATGTAATTGTGTACTGACTTTTTCTTTGAAAGCTGTGGCAGACATATATTTTTCAGTGAACAAGCATTGCAGGACTTTGTTCTTTTAATGTTTGGTGTATACTGCCTGTCAAAATACTGATGCATCTGTAGACATATATTTTCCACTTCCTGACGAAGAGAATCTGTTATTTCCACATGTTCTCTCCGTTTTGTTGTCCCGTAATATAAGTCACCTTCTTCTATTCTTGTACACATCATTTCTTCAAGGCATATTGCCTGCGCCACAAGCTGTAATCGGTCAGCATTATTTTCTTTTGGCTCTCCCTTTTTGTATTCTACCGGATGTACTTTATAGAGTCCTTCTCTTCCATATAGACGTACGCCTTCTTCTCCTTTTTTGCATTTATTAAATTCTACCACATCACAGATTCCACTAATCCCAAGATATTTAGAATATACTTTCATCTGACGGGAAACAACCAGATTCTTTCTCGTTTCTATCTGCGGGCCATCATGTGCCCGTTTGTGCATAATGTTTCCCTCTACTGTCCGTACATTCTCTTCCCATTGATTCTCGATATGGATTAACGCCCACTGTCTTGGACAAAATGCAAAATGCTGGATTCCAGAAAGCATCAGATAATCTTCTTCATTATAAACCTTCATATTCTTCCACCGCCAGTCCAGGTAACTCGTGGCAGATAATCTCATAATCTTCTATCTTTCTTGGATTACGAATACCTTCTTTCTTCTTAATCTCAATACTGTTATGCACTTTGTGAGAAGAATACTGTCCAATCTTGCAGTTGTGCTTCCACCAGTATAACTTATGCATTACCATGCTTCCGTCTGGTCTTGCAGAGGAACTGTCATTTACAAACAAAGTGCGGATAGCTTCTTTAATTTTTTCCGCATCTTCTTCGGTAAAACCTGTCTTTTCAGAAAGCTGTACATTAATACTTCCCTTTAATATGTAAACACCAAAGTCTACTCGATGCTTCATGCCCATTGTATCAGAGGATTTTCCTTCTTTATCTTCACTATTTACACTTTTTGTAATCTGCATGCTTGTGATATCTATTGGATCTACACTGAAAGCTGGCTGAACAGATACCGGACCACGGATACCTAAAGATAAGTCAGAACCTTTAAATGCAAATACCTGTCCAAAACTTCTGACATCCATCCACTCTTTACAGGCAATTTCATATCCTCTTTGTGCATCTGCTTTCTTTCCTTTTTTAAGTTCTACTCCAAAAGCTTCATTCGCTTCTGCTCTTGCTTTTAAACTCTTGTATCCATCTGTATTTTTATCATCGGACTGAACAAAAATATTTTCTCCTGCATCTAAAAGACGGTTTCGTATCTTTCTTTTAATGCAGACATCAGACATTTCTCCGTATCCTTCATAGGTAACTCGCGGCATGTTCCCGTTTAAAGGATCCCCGTTACAATTAGCATTCTCTACTACGATAATTCCTTCAAAATCAATCTTGTTCTGTAATACACCCATTTACTTTTCCTCCTCTTCTAACTTTTTCATTTTTTTCTCATCATTTTCTTTTTTGATTCGCTTTGCTTCCTCAATAATTTCATATCTCTGACTGTCAAATCCCAAACAAAATGTACCATCTAAATTTCGTTTTTGCTGGAATTCTTCTTCAGAAATAGCTGCTGAAATTTCTCCAAGTAATGTCTGAAGGTTTCGGGCTCTCCCTCTTAACTTCATTTCATATGGTTTTAAATTTTTCTGAATAATCACCCATGTATCACATGGATTTTCACAAAATTTTGTGTAGTAACGCATTGCCGTTGTGGTTCTATCTATCTTCTCCTCACGCAATACCCACGCTTCAATCGCATCTGCGATAGCTAACATTCTTCCGCACTTTGCGTCTAAACTCTCTGGTGATTTCATAACCAAACACTCCTCTCCTTTTTCTATCAAATGCTTTCTTGTCAACGCACAAGCTACTGATAATACCTGTTGCCATAAAGTTTTACTTTTATAATTTTGCGGATGCTGTGCCCGATGCACAACCTCTCTCATAATATCTATCGGTACTTTTTTCCCGTCAACAATGCATGGCAGAATTCTTTCTACCGCATTCGCAATCACTTTATCTGTTCCTTTTATAGAATTTCCCTGCTCTCTTCCATAAGTACATAATGCGATTTCATATGGAGAAGGTGCTCCTGTAAAATAAACTCGTTTCTGCAGTTTCTTATTATAAGAAGAAACATTCCATGCACAGTCTCTGTGCCACTGCTCAATTCGTTCGATCAGTTCATTTCCATCTGCTCCAAAGTACTCTCTGCTAAATATCACAGATAATCTTCCTGTCGTTGCTGCATCTACTCCTAACAATACAAAATGGCTGTCTGCCCGCACATTTCCATGATATCCTCTGATCGCTCTGTTAAATCGTTCGGCTACATCTTCCTGTATTGATACTGTCTTATCCTCTTCTTCTCCATAAAAAGTTGCAAAAATATCTTCCTCTTCTTCATAAGCAGATGCAACACCCTCTGTACTTTCCAGAATAGATGGTACATTCTCTGATTTCACTCCCCACAGAACAAACTCTTTATCTCCTACTTTAACTCCTTGCCTTTCTATAAGCCATTTTAAAGCATTATGAATTTTCTGCGAAGCTTCATAACTGATAGTATATGCTTCTCCGACATCATGAAAACGTCCACGATAAGTAAAGTTTGTCTTATCATTAGAAGATATCATCTTTGCTTTATCGCCACTATTTCTTATTTTAGAAGGGTGATTTACACATAACCTTTCTTCCCTTCCTGTTACCTGACAAAAGCCAATCTCTCCTCCATTACTCAGATAGTAATGGATATAATTTTCCTGCAGCTTAGTATCTTCCCATAAGTTAACTCCATCAACCTGAAAACGAATAAAGGCATCTTTTTGATCACCTACTGTTAATTTCTCACCTGCATTCTCCCATTTTTTAGTCAAATGCTGTTTTTCATCCAGAGAAAAGATTCCTCTTTCTACAAGATCATGTATTAGTCGATTTTCTTGCAAATATTTATAAAGAATTTCTATCTTATAATCGCCATATTCCGAGTCACACCACTTTTTTAAATTCTCCATGTATTTTTGATGATGTTCCTCATTACTTTCTCCCGTATATAATTCGTAATCACCAGCAAGATACTTTATCTTATCAAAAAGAGGATGTGGAGCTGCTCCAGAACTACGGCTTGCTGATTCTTCCGTTACAGGAATTACTGTGTCTGAATCTTTTACCGGAAGAAAGTTTGTGCCAATTATTTTTCCATCTTTTGACAACTGCACTTCGAGATGTGCCTTTTGCGTGGAATGTGCTATCTTTAACAGTCCCTCTTTTTCCTGTAATTCCAGATTATCATAAGTATCATACAACGCTCTCATCCAGCTCATTGTAGCTCACCACCTTCCTGATATCCAGAAAGAAGTTCCTCCTTGTCCACTCCTAAGATTGGAATACTACTAAGTTCTTTTTTCGTACCTTTTCTTAAGAAAATGGTATTTTTACATTCTTCTGGGCGGCAAAAATGAATAATACCGTTCTCCATCTGCGGATGCCAGAACCTTGAATATAAATTTCCCTCGTCATTCTGATTAGGATAGCATAAAGAATGATACATTAATCCAAAAGAAAGAGTTCCTTTATCATCATAGTATCCCGGCTCAGACATATCTCCTGGTTCAATATAGGCGGGACATTCTCTTGCCCCTAAAAATATATCTCTTCTTCCTCCTTTTTCAAGAGCACGCTTTGCCAAAAAATAATGCTTGTCTTCATTCCAATCTTCCTGCAAATCGGGTCTTCTCTTATTAAACTCAAAATGTGCAGAAATAATATAGGCAACATCAGACAAATATGTATAATAAGAAAGATCATTCCCTCCATTATACTTAATCGGCCGGATTCCTTTTCTTTCTGTACGAATTGGATTTAAAACTTTAACGGATTCTATGATCCAATCAATAGAGGGCTTCCAATAATTTCCACATACAATTCCTTTCAATGTCTCATAACTTGGAATCATCATGCTGCTTTTTTCTCCACCTATCTTTGTCATGGGGTCTGTAAATAAAGCATACTTCCCATAGACTTTCATAACAATTCTATTTGGTTTCATATTTCCTCCTTTCAAATTTATCTTCTATCTATTTATGTTAAATTTATAATACACCTGGTTATCTATTTTGTAAAGTCTTTTGAAAAATTTTTTTTCTTATGTTATAGTAAACAGGTCATCTTTATAGATGTGGATTGAAATTATCTTTTTATCTTAGATGCGGCGATTTATGTTATATAAAACGCCGTCTCTTTCTATATAAATATTCATGAAGATTCACTCTTAAATAATATCCCTTTTTACAATATACATTTATCAGAATTCCAAATAAATATCTTTTCACAAAAATACATTTATCAAAATTCTACTCTAAAATAAATAATTCTTTCTACATAATATATTTATCAGAATCTGCTTCCAATAAAATTCCCATTTCTTTTTCATCATAAAAAGCATAATTAAGGAGGTACACTCCCATATCTTCTTTAAATGTAATTCCACCAGCATCATAAATTTGTCTAAACTTATACCGATTAATATTTAAAGAATATTTTTTTGCTTTTTCTAACAGCTCCTTTCTTTCCGCCATACTCGTATATACCGTCACATCTTCTATCTGCCTCATTAACTCCTGTCCTTCTTCGAGATATGGAACAAGAACTGTTGTCATATCCTCGTCAATGACTTTAAAGTTTTCTGCCGCTCTTTTAAATTGAATCTTCCAGTTTAATTTCGGACCTGTTTGATTTCTCTTAAGAGTCAACAACTCATAGATACTTCTTCTGCCTCCATCTATTGGATATTTAAAATTCCCACTACATTCATTATCATTATAATAATCATCGAAATATTCTTTCATAAGTTCTGGTAATAAAATGTCCTTTTTCTCCTGTTCTGCTTTATAAAAAATAACATTACTCCACTTTTGACCAAGCCGAATTTCCGACATATGTTCGTAGCTGCCCTCTTCTAAATTAATGACATAACAATAGCCCAGGTCTCTTTCTCCATTTCGATTGACACGTCCTGCGGTCTGTACAATAGAATCTAATTTGGTCATATTTCTGATTGCCGCTTCAAAACTGATATCTACCCCTGCCTCAATTAAAGAAGTACTGATACAGAGCACCTGCTCTCCTTTCTTTAAAGCTTTCAATAATTCGTCTAAAACATCTTTTTTGTGTTCCGGACACTGGTCTCCTGTTAAAAGGAATAATCGGGTATCCTGGGCTAAAACACCTTTGGTATTTTCTATATTTTGAGTTGCAACATCTTCCTTATTCTTCTTTAAATACTGGAATAAATCTTTCGCTGTCTTTATTTTATTTACGACAACTAAAAGACTGTTTACTTCTGTTTTCTTTTCCCATATAAAAGGAGTTGCATTTTCAATTGTATATGGTTTCATGGCACAGCAATTCTTTATTTCAACTCTTTTTAACTGCGTGAAATTTCCCTCTACCGCATGTATCAGTTCCCCTTTTACATTTTCCAGACTTATATCTTTAGAAATATTACTAAAATCCGGCTGTGTTGCTGTACATAAAATCGTTGAGGTATTCCCCACCCGATTCAAAAAATTAATCGCCCCATTAAATAAATCCATACATTTGACAGGAACCGTCTGGATCTCATCAAATATAATCACTGCATTTAAAAGATGATGCATTCTTCGCATATCTCTCGTTCCTTTTCCATAAAAGGTATTTAAAAACTGCACCATTGTTGTAAATACAATGCGGTTTTCCCATCGTTCTGTAAGCAGTCTGTAGTCCCGCTCCTCTCCCAAACTATCCAACATTCTTTTATCATCTTCTGTTACATTCGAATGATGTTCAAGCAAATCACAGTTTTCTCCTAAAACCTCTCTTATAACCTTTGCATTTTGTTCAATAATCGTTGTATAAGGAAGAACAAAAATAATTCTTTCCTTATTTGTTCTCTCGCTATGTTCTAACGCATATCGCATACTCGATAAGGTCTTTCCTCCACCTGTCGGAACAGTTAATGTATAAATGCCACTCTCCTTCCTGCCTGCTTCAAAACATTCATCCGATATTCTCTGACGGATTGCATTCACTCTTTTTTTACCTGTATCTTCTAAAGTCTCTGACTTCTTTTGCAATTTAGAAAGGTACTCTTCAAACTTTTGCTTATATACTTTCCAGGTCATTTGAATTTCGTCTTGTGCTTTTTCATAAGAAGTAAAATCCTCACCAATCTCATAGCACATACTACTTAATCGGTCGGCATCTATCAACATACTGTAAATTAGCTTTATAAAGAGATTTGGCATAAAGTTGGCATTATTTTTTCTCTTATTTTTTGCTTCACTTCCTGTAGAAGATTTCAGGATGAGCAGCTTTATCTCTTCAATAGATTTCTTAAAAAGCTGTTCTATCTCCTGCTCCGTAATCTGTAAATCCTTAAAAAAAGCTACTTTTACCTGCTCATAATCAGTAAGTCTGTTTTCATCCTGCAGTCTCATCAACAACGGGCTGTCTCCATTAAAATCTTCTGCATCAGGAAGTCCTCCATGATGATAGCAAATAACATCTGCGAGTAATTCACCCACTATCCTTCCATTCGGTCCGTACTTTCCTGATAAATCATAAATATATTTTGCTCCGTAAACACCATGATCAATACCAGATTGTCTTTTACTTTCTATCCCCTCTTTTGCCCGTCTCCATTCTTCGTGAATAAACCTCTGAAACTTAATGCTGTATTTTCCAAAATCATGAAGCAAACCAACAAGAGAAAGCGTACTTTCCAAAGTAACTTTTTTATCAGAATATAGCTCTTTTGAGCTAACAGTTCTCCTCAAGTCAACTCTTTTCCCCATAGCTGCTGCTAATTTCTGCACTTCTCTGATATGTTCTTTTAACTCCTGTTTTTCGAAATCATTTACACGAAATCTAGCTATATAATCGTTCATCTTATGAATCCTCTTCTCCTCATTTTTTTCTATTCTTTATTATCTTTTCAATATTTCCCGGTAAACCTTTAACCGGAATTTATCTGTTTCTATCGATTTCCGCATTTTTACTAATACCTTGAACTCCTTCGGTGCTTTTTTTAGGAAACGAAAGATCTCAATCCATCAGTTTCTGCAGATAGCCAGCCCATGTGATGCCTTCTGAAATAGACGGAATCTGTTTCAGGCACAGGCTCTGCAACTGGTAAAGACAGGATGCCACCCCTTCGATGATTGTTGGAGATGCTTCTGCTTTCATTTTCAAAATCTCCACAATCTCTTCTTTTGTTTTTCTTGGAAGATACAGATAATTGCATCTTCGCTTTAGTGCATCGGATAAGTCCCTGTAGTTGTTCGATGTTAGTACGACAACGGGCTCCATCCCTTCTTTTGCCTTTACGGTGCCATATTGGGGAATGCTCAAGGAGAAATCATCTAAAAACTCCAATAGCGTGTATTCTAATTCTTCTGATGCTTTGTCTACCTCATCAAAGAGCAGGACATACCGTTGCTCTCCCCAGATAGACTCCAATACCGGGCGACGGATTAGAAAATCCTTTCCATAAAAATCAATCGTTTTTGCTACATCCATCGCTTCGTTAATCGTCTTCCCATCTAAATTTTTCGCTAAAGTACTCTGTATTGCCTGGATGGAAAGTAGCTGTCTTTGGTAGTTGTAATCGTACAGTATCTTGTCCGCAGTCAATCCCTCATAAAACTGAACACGCAACACAGAAAGCCCAAAGGCTTGTCCCATTGCTAAAGCAAGACTTGTCTTTCCCTGCCCCGGGTCAGACTCGACCAATAATGGGACACCATGTAGTGCCCCATAAGCTGCCATGACAATCTCATCATTTGGCAGATATCCATTTTTTGTAAGTTGTTTTCTGATATCTGATAAACGCATATTTTCCCCCTTTTTCTTCATCCTTGTCTCATTTTACCACAGGGCATCTTAGCCTGTGTGATTTTCTAATCAATTTGTATAAATCTTAGCATATAGCAGAGAGATAAGAATTTTTATAATAACTTTCAAGAATGCCCTGCATTCTTGCTGCGAGATAGTGATCCAAATGATTTTAATGCATGGTAACACCCGCATTTAAATTGTAACATATATACTTTATAGTCACAATATGTTATTTCAATCTCCGCAACTTGCATTAAAATATTTTATCAACAAAAATACACAGAAATTCTTATATACAAAACTCTTATAATTCATTTGCTCTTTCACATACTGCCTGCTATAATCATTTACATATATTTTAAACGAAGGAGTATAAACTTTGACATTTTATATTGATGAATCCGGATCTATTAATAATCATCTCTCTCATAATAAGTATTTTGTAATTGCTTTAGTCAGAGTTCTTAATAAAAAATCTTTAAAAAGATCTTACAAACGATTTGTTTCTTCTAATTATGATAGACTTCTTGAATTAGATAAAGATAAGTATCACCCCAAAACGGGAAAACTCATAAAAGAAGGCGGCAAAATGTTTTCTAATGAAACTTTTAAAGAACTTAAAGGTTCCCAGTTTGACAAAGAAATGAAAAAAAGTTTTGTCGATTTCTTTTCTCGTAAACCATCATTTGAATTGTATATCATTAAAATAAAAAATTCAGAATTAACTGATCAATTTTGCCAAAATACTGCGAGAGTGTTTAATTACACCATAAAGTTAGCTATGGAATACTTTATACATAGGGGATATATCCCAAAAGAAGATTGTTCACTTCAACTTGATGAGCGAAATGAAAAAACTGAATCAAGATTTTTTCTCGAAAATTATCTTAATACTGAACTATCCATGAATGGAACCACTGACAAGAAATTTGATGTTACATATTATGATTCATCTGATAATAATCTTATTCAAATTGCTGATGTTTTTGCAAATCTATATTACTCTCATTTGCAAACAGGTGGTTATAAAAATGAATTAAAAAAATTAGAAGAAGCAGGTATCCTAAAATTTGTTTTTACTTTTCCTAAACAATAATGATTTTTTCTTGGAATATTGACAGTTTTTCTTGCATATGATAAGATAAAGCTACCAACAGTAAGTCCTATATCAGTGCCATTATCGAGGTAAGTGTCATGTGTTGGCATCGCTGCTAGGCTATTGGTAACTTAGTATAATTAGACCAATCTTTTGATTGGTCTTTTTATTTTACCAAAAAAGAACCCACACCCTTACAGGCATAAGTCCTTTCAAATTTAACATTCTTGGTCTTACAATTAAGTCGCTCATATTAATCCTTCCTTTCGTTTTATCTATTAACATATATTAGTATGTAAAAATAATAATTAAAGATAAAGTATAATCCTGTCCTGTATAATCAAATCGAAATTCAACCACTTTTTCATTCTTATGCAACACGATTATAAAAGGATATTTAAGCAAATATTCTTCATCCGAATATGTATTTGTTGCAGCAAATTTTAAATTGAACTTTAAATATCTATAATTATCCGTCTGATATGCTATAGGTTCAGCGAAAGTCTCTGCTATAAAATCATTTTCTAAAACGGACTTGTAATCCGCAGTGGAGTTAGTCGCTCCCTAATCACAAAGTATGAATTCGGAGAAAGAAATATCAACAAAGCATCTGTTGATACTGTATATAAATTAGCAAAAGCTCTTAATTGTAGCATAGAGGATATTATAGATGTATCAGATTCTGACACATTAGAGAAATAATTTGCAAAAAAGTGCCTCTTTCCTTTTTCTCTTGCACATATGTTCTGTACAGAGTATAATGACCCTATAAATGAAAAAATCCGGTACTGACAATACCGGATTTCAAGTTACCTATCAACCAAGATGGCTGATAATACTCAACGATTTAGGATTTAATAAATCTTCTGTTTCTACTTGGTGCAATAGTACTAGACTTCCACGAATGGAATCTGAACTCCTTGCTGCCCACCAGCGTACTGATATAGAAGTGACTCTGGAAGGGATACAAAGTGATTTAGATATTATGAATGATGATAATTTGCGGAAGTAAGAAAGGAGAATTTTATTGTTTCAAATTATTTATGGTAAAAAGGCAATTAAATTTCTAAAAAAGCAAGATAAGCCTACACAGAAACGTTTGATGATGGCTATCTCCAGATTACCATTAGAAGGTGATATTAAAAAGTTGCAAGGAGCTTCCGCCTATCGCCTGCGTGTCGGTAATTTTCGAGTATTATTTGATGTAAATGGTGTTATCATTGATATTATTGATATTGGCAACCGTTGACAGATTTATAAAGGAGTGTGATTATATGTCTAATGTAAAAGAAAGAATCTTTGGTGCTGTTACTATCATGAGCGATGAAGATGCTGAGAAAGTCTGGAATTTAATTCAGGCAGCATTTTTGCTTAACAATGTAGATGAAGTTACTCCTGATCCAAAAGAAATTGCTGCTCTTAATGCATATCATTCTGGTGACCCTGACTATCAACCTGCAATGTCTCAGGAAGAAGTTTTAAAGGAACTAGGATTATAGCAAATCACTACATGAGAAGGTGGTGTCCACTTGACATATGATCAACTTTTAGATTCTGCCGATCAAGAAGGTCTGGCAGTAAAAGAAGTATCTCTCTCCACTCATGACGGTCTGATCAGGGATAAATGTATTGCAATTCGCAAGGACATTCCCACCCAGGCAAAGAAAGCCTGTGTCCTTGCCGAAGAGTTAGAACATCATTATACCAGTGCCGGAAATATTTTAGATCAGACAGAAATAGAGAATATAAAACAGGAACGTAATGCCCGAATGTGGGCTTACAACAAACAGATTGGTTTATCTGGTATATTATCCGCTTACCAATATAACTGTAGGAATCTACACGAAATAGCAGAGCATCTGGATGTTACAGAGGAATTTTTAAAAGATGCACTGGATGCCTATCTCTTAAAATACGGGAAATGCACTGTAGTAGATAATTACATGATATTTTTTGAGCCACTGGGAGTTGTGGATGTCAACTACCCACGACCTAAAGGTCATGGGCTTGTAACTGCCCAGTCGTACTAA
>ERZ773183.1035-NODE-1035-length-26487-cov-9.119666_pt1 | contig 26487 bp, 24 predicted proteins | sample MGYA00580532_ERZ773183 | MGnify/ENA primary metagenome ERZ773183 (study PRJEB29015, sample SAMEA2737791) | human gut metagenome | biome: human gut; feature: human-associated habitat; material: faeces | place: China | collected 2012 ... | reverse complement strand
AAATCTTTCTTCCAATTTTGGGGACTACACTGGAAGTTTTGTTTTATATGATCAGTCTGCTGATAAATGGAATATTTATAATATGGAGCATGCTTCCACACGTGTATCACCGAATTCGACTTATAAAATATATGATGCATTACTTGGCTTGGAATCTGGAATTATTACACCAGAACATTCCACTTTCACATGGAATGGAGAACCATATCCTTTTCATTCATGGGAAGCCGATCAAGATTTAACCTCGGCTATACATAATTCCGTAAACTGGTATTTTCAGGCAATTGATTCACAGGCAGGTTTTGAAGCCGTAAGAACATTTTTACAGACAATAAACTATGGGAATCAGAATACTGGAACAAATCTAAATCTCTATTGGACAGATTTCTCTCTGAAGATATCACCCATAGAACAGGTGGAATTGTTACAGGATTTCTATCAAAATAATTTTCATTTTGACAGTAAAAATATCCAGGCAGTAAAAAAAGCCCTGTTGCTTTCCACTACTTCTTCCGGTTCTCTTTACGGAAAAACAGGAACCGGGCGTGTCAATGGTAAAGATATCAATGGCTGGTTTATCGGATACATTGAAACATCGACTAATACTTACTACTTCGCAACAAATATTCAATCCTCTTCTGGTGCAACTGGAAGTCAGGCTACCGAAATAACAGAATCTGTACTTTCTAATCTTGGTATTTGGAAATAAATAAAGAGAACTGATAGCATAATTTCCCGTTATCAGTTCTCTTTATTTATTTCTTCTCTACTGATCAATTCTGCAAATTACCTAACCGGTACTGATACCTCGGTATATTATCAATACCATTATCTAAAATCCTGTTTCCAACATACTGAATCGTTCCATCATCCTGAATTTTCATCGTAAGTTCGTGTGTAATAACAACATCATTACATACAACAGAATCACATACTGCATGAATTGTCAAAACAATGGTTCCATCTTCATTGTGCCTGACTTCTGTTACTTCCGGTAAAGACAAGCCAAAATGTGTTGGTGAATAATTACCACATCCCAATCGTTCCCAGATAAACATATTACTTTGTTCATCGTAGACCGCCCATTCTTTCAATTCTTCTTTTGTAACAGGAAGATATGTCATAATTACATTTTCGAACTCTTCTGCTGGAATTCCCACAACCTCTTTTTCTGCTGTAAATTTTTCTCCATATTTCATTTGATAAAAATATTCATAAAGTCCATTATAATCCAACCCCTGCATATCCTCCGCATTCCAGTTTGAACATAACAGATTGTTTCCCTGATAGCCGAACGTACTCACATATTTTTTTGAATATTCCCGACACTCCTCACTCAAAGGCTTTACCCGGATAATACAACTTCCATCTACAATCTCTGTCACTTCCGGTGGTTCAGGTACGCATAATTCATAACAGAAATTCCCATTTTCAGTATATGCCCATTCTTTTATTTTTGATAGCGATATGTATGTAAGTACAGGCTCTGTATCCTCACTCCAGATCATTTTTGCGGACATCACACTCATTTCTTTTCCATCATAACTATATTCTTTTCTGGTAATTCCACCATCTGTATCTGCTTCATATAAAATTACACTTCCTTTTTCTTCTTGTTCTGCAGATTTTAAAAATTGTTCCATCTTCTGGTAATTATCCATAACAGAATAATGATCGGAACCAATGACCGGATTCCCATTTTGTTTGATAATTTCTTTCATCCGATTCATCATTTGCTCAGCAGTGTTCTGATCTGCTTCTTGTATTCCATTATATTCAGAATAAATGTCTCGGATAATGCCCATAATTTCTTCACAATCGTTCACAGCTTCCTTTTTCTTGTCTTCATCGATTGGTAGATTATATCCCTTATCCGGATTTTCCATGGTAGTGTTTTTCTGATTCTTCTCATTTTTTACATCTATGCTGTTTAACGATATCTTACTTTCACAGGAAGTCAGAATCATTCCTATACAAAGTACTAACAAAATACTTTTTCTTTTCATATTGCCCCCTAATTATTACTGTAATTCTCTTCCCACTCTTCTTCTGTTAACCTTGGCATATACCACCCTGCATTTGCATTTTGATCTGACCTGATTACCTTATTTGATAAATACTGGAAACTTCCGTCTTCCATAGGTTTTATCATCAATTCACTGGTGATTGCCTGATCTAACATTCTGATTTCCCATACTGCTTCTATCGTAAGTTTTAATGTTCCATCTTGTAATTTTTCATATGAGATAACTTCCGGATATGGCTCATATGGGAATTCACAATCATATAACCCTCGCGGTCTGTATCTAAAAGTTCTATTATCAGAGTTATAAAAAGTTTCCTTTTCAATCTCGGTATTACTAAATGGTAAATAGGTCTTTATAACCTCTTCAAACTCATCTTCTGGAACTTCATATTCTGCTCCACCATAATTTGCTTCATATGGAACTTGCTTTCCATATTTCATATAATACATTTTTTCATAAAGATCATAAAAATCAAGTTCCGTATAATTCTGGTTATCCCAATTTGTAATCAACAGATTATTAAGTGCATACCCCAACGGCATAACATATTTTCGATTCAATTCCCGGCATGTTTTATCTAATGGCTGCACTCTGAATCCAGTTTCACCCGGTGCTCCATCAAATCCCGGTGGGTGATATTCCTCCAGAAACAAGTATCCTTTTTCTGTATATTTCCACTCATATGCTTCATATTCATCATAATAATTAGCCTGTGGGCTATTATCCTTCCATTTAACCTGACATAATCGAACATTTATCTTTCCATTCATTGACTCTAAATGATATTGTATAATTTCCCCTTCATCAAATACAACAACAATATCAACTGCTGCCTGTTCTTCTTTCTCCGCTGTTTTGCAAAAATCTTCCACTTTTTCACGATTGACCATATCAATCTGATTATCACAATCTACTGCCGCATATCCTTTCTCTTCCAGACAATTGATAATTTTTCTTTTCGCCTTTAATGTATTTAACTCCGACTTCTCCTTCATATAAACAGACCGAAAAGTTTGCGCTGTTTTTTTACTTCTGCATTCATTTCAGATTCTACGGTTTCTTTCTTTTCTTCTTTTTCCGTAATTCGATTTTGTCCGCACCCTGTAAAAACAATAAGAACTATCAATATCATCGCAAATATCTTACATATGTAATAATTTCCCATAAAAATTTTTTTATTCTTCAAAATACTCATCCAATACTGTTGCATCTTTTTTAACAACATAACCACTTCCACCGATTCCTTTCACATTCTCAACCATACTGATAAGAAGAATTGGTTTGTCCACGCTTTTATCTGCCGTAAACACCGAAAACCACCCGATTTCTTTGCCAGAAGTATCTTCTTTCGTTGCCTTCAACTCGGCTGTCCCTGTTTTTCCAGCCAGCAAAATATCGTCACGATGTGCAGCATATCCGGTTCCTTCCGGATCATTTACAACACCTTCCACCCCTTGCATAATTTCTTCTACATTTTCTTTGCTAAACGCATTTTCTATCCATGTTTCACCGGATGCTTCTTCTTTGTATTTCAAATACGGTTTTATCATATTCCCTTCATTTAAAAATGAAGTATAAATACTTGCCAGATGTAATGGATTTACAAGAATCTGCCCTTGCCCATAACCACTATCTGCCAATTGTATTTCTGTTTCTATTTTATCTGTATTGGAATATGTTGATTCCTGCATCGCAATCTCAAACGGCATATCCTGATTAAATCCTATTTCATTTAAAGTATTCATAAAATTCTCACTACCAATTTTAAGAGCTGCCTTTGCAAAATAAATATTATCAGAATAGATAATTGCATTTTTCATAATAACCGGTTCATATTCATGAAGTGTTGTCACTTGATAAGATCCCCAAGACGAATCTTTCTGCCATGCCAAACCTTCATTTCCAAAATCTTCTTTTGGATCTATGCTTTCCGTTTTCAACCCAATTCCTGCCACAACTGGTTTAAATGTTGAGCCAGGACACCATACTTGACGAAAACGATTATATAATGGCTTCTTTTCGTCTTCGTTTAATGATGTCCATTTCTCTGATGATAAGCCCCGTATAAATTCATTATTATCATAAGATGGGGTACTTACCAAAGCCAATACTTCTCCCGTATAAGGATTCATTGCGACAGAACACCCCGGATCTTCTTTAAACTGCTCGTATAATGATTTTTGCAAATCGGAATCTATCGTTAATCTTATATCCATACCATCTTCTTTAAAAATACTTGCAAGAACCTCTTTTACTTCCCCATCACTATCCAAAATCTTTATATCACAACCATCTTTTCCTTTTAATTGCTTTTCGTATAACTTTTCCACCCCAGATCTTCCGATTACACTTTCAGCTGAATATCCTTCCCCTGGATGATTTTCCAAATCTTCTGCTGTTACAGACTGTACATAACCAATTAAATGAGCTGCTGCTTCCCCTAACTCATAGGTTCTAACTTCCACATCTGATAGCATAACCCCTGGAATTTCCAAAAGTTTATTCTGACAATCCTGCTCCTCAAGTGTCTTTTCTTCTGGCTGTATTTTCATTAAATCTATTTCTTCTACTTTCGGAATAGTTTCAATTGGTACAAAAGAATCTTCTTTTACCCACTTTGCTGTGAGTTTGTTATTTATTGTTTCTACATCTATCTCTAATAACTCCGCTATTTTTTCAATAGATACATTCCTGTCTTCCAGCTTTCCCGGTATAATGCCAACTGATGTTGCTACTCCTTTTCCTGCAAGCATTTTACCATCTCGGTCTAATATTTCTCCTCTCTCCGCTTTTGATGTAGTAACACTTATTTTATCATCACTCTCTAAATCTGGAAAAATCAGGCTATCCTGCCATACTAATTTATATCCCTGTTTCGTCTTCTTCAGTTCCGCCATATTGTCAAATTGTATTGTTCCGGCAATTGTATTACATGATGTTTCATACGAAAGCGTAACTGTATCTGCTTTTTTCTCTTTCACAGCTATATGACTGATTTTAATGTCACTGACCTCTATTCCTTCGTATATCTTAGAATTTCGTTGTATGTATTCTTCTTTTGTCAGATAAACTTTTTCATCTGAATCTATCATAGTATACATTACTTCATATTCCTTTTTTTCAATATGGTTCATATATTCCACAAGTGTGTCTTCTGGTGATTCCGTTATCGTCCTTTTTAATAAAACACCTCCTGAAACAGCAATTACTGTTATAGCTACTATCAGCCCAAAAATCTTACAAGCGTAAGATTTTTGGATATTTTGCTTTTTTCGTCTATTTTTCATAGATATTCCTTTCTTCTAATTTTTTTGTTTCTTAAATCTTACGCTTGTAATATTTAAAAGTCAAGTCTATTTTCAGGAATTGTATACTCCAGATTCACCATTAGACTATCACACTTTTTCTCCTGCCTTTTAATATGCCGGGACACCGTATCCATAGATATTACTGCTTCCGATACGGTAACTCCGTCTTGCCACTTTATCCCCACTGTTGCCTTCTATGGTATTGACGGTTCCACCGCTGACACTCTCTACAATTCCAACGTGGTCAATCGTCCCATTATTTCCCCAGTCAAAGAAAATAATATCTCCTGCCACCGGGGTATAACTTCCGTCACGGAACCTACCTTTGCTTTCAAACCACTTCACACCGTCCGAACAAAGAGAAAATTTCGGAATGACTCCACTCTGAATATAACCGCTCTGGTCTGCACACCAGGACACAAAGCAGGCACACCACTCTACCCTGCCTCCAAATCCATACCATCTCCAATAAGTCGTTCCGCCTTTTCCTTCCTGCGATGCTGCCACCTGAACGATTGCCTGATTGCCGATACCTGTCGGGATTCTTCCAAATGCATAATACTGAAGCACATGTGGTACATACTGCTTGTCCCCATAACTGCTCCACCCCATTCTCTGTGCCATCATATCAGAAAATTCTGCTGCATTGGCAAGGGTATATCCACCTCTAGCTTTCGCCCATTCCAGATATCCATTTCCATAATTGTAGCTTTGCAATGCCAGTTTAATATTTTCCATATCCAGAGGATTTTTTACTCCTGCACGTTCCAGACAGCTTTTTATTTCCTGCACTCCGCAAGAAATCGAATACTCCGGATCTGTGATTCCATTCGGCTGTTTGGGATATTTTGTATTAAAACTGCCCTCTGAACACTGCATCGGGTCAAGTCCTCTCCCACCGGATTCCTGCATCATAATCGCTTTAATCAATTCCACATATTCACCAATTCCATATTGGTTTGCATACTGCCGAATTAGTGGCTCATATGCTTCTACTTCTGCACTGACAGAAGAAACCGTACTGGAATTATCCCCGCCTGTCATGCAAAGAAATCCACCAAATAAAATGACGATAATCAATATCACCACTGCAATCCAACCGCCTGCGGTCAATCCACTTAACAATGCTTTTATAGCTTCCATCAACGCTTTTATTGCATGTGTTACTGCCTTTGCTGTCGTTTTCACTGCAATCTTTGTATTCTGTGCTGTCTGTCTTGCTGCCTGCACTGCTTTTTCTGCTTTTTTCATGGAATAATGCATTGCCCGGACAGAAACATTTGCTGTCTGCTCCGATGTCTTAATACTGGTCTTTGCCGTCTGTTCTGCAGTCTTGACTGATTTTCCAGATGTCTTGATGGTACCCTTTCCGGTATTCTTTACAACCTGCTCCGATGCTTTCCCGGTCTTAATGGTTCTTTTATCCCGCTCAACAGTCTTGATTTTTTTTACAGCAAGTTTTTTTCCCTGCTCCTGTGCCTTTTCCCCGCCTGAAGGCGGTACTGGTCGGATTTGTTCTTTCGGCTGGTAAACTGTTTCTTCGCCTGCCAAAGAAACAGAAACTTTCTCTTTCTTCCGTTCAATAATCTTTCCTGCCTGTCTGCGTACCTGATGCCCTGTTTCGTGAAAGATGCGGTCAGCATACTCGCTGGCCGCATCTTCTGCATAACCTACCGGATTATTCTCTCTATCACTGGATTTCTCCGTCGATTGCATGACAGTTTCTTTTGTTCTGACATAGGAATGTTTGACATGGTCTGTCACCGTAACCGTCTTATCTAATACTTTAATATCCTTATGGACTTGGCGTGTTTTTATCTTACGATCCATCGCTTTCCTCCATTTGAATCTTTATCTAGCGTTCATGATTAGTTTCTTTTTTATTCACCTGTGACAGTTCCCGGCAGTATTCTGGATACTTTATGCGGATTGCTTCATAAAAATATGGTGCATGACCGCAATCAAACATCTCGTATGGGGTAGACAGACTTTCTTCTCCTTTCTCCACATATCCATTCCACAAGTTAAATGCCAGTCTGGTCAATCGTGCCGAACCACCTGTCTGCCACCCTTCATGCAGTGCTCCCGGTTTAATCAAACGCTCTTTAAAATCAAACATGCGATCAACATGATTTCTGGTATCTTCAGAAATTCCCACACAATAAAAAAATGAACTGTAATAACTGTCGTGCTTTCCGCATTTTGCTAACATCTGATAAAAAAACCTTTCGTGTTCCTTTGATGAAAATCTGATTTCTGACATATTTTTCTCCTTTTCCGGCACTAAAAAAACGCCACAAATTGTGACGATTTCCGGTGCCATTCTCTTAAATTGATTATTGAAGTTACATTCTTCCTCGGTTGATACTGTCCTCTCCCGGCTTTGTGGTCATCAGTTTATACAACCTTGTATTGGTCGGGAATCTATTGACGAACGGTACAAGTGAACTTCCGTATTTCACCAAACCGCAACCGGCATCTGCATTTGTGATATATCCCATTTGCTCAGTGGAGATATTCAGAAGTGTTGCCAACTTTGCTCTGTCCGGCTCTGCCTGATTAAGCATCACGATATACTCACTGTTTGAAATCATCGTACTTGCAAGAACAGAATCTAACAGATATTCCACGTTCTGGGTAATTGCTGTCGGAAATGCATTACGCTTACGAAATCTTCGCCATGCAGAGTTAAAAAATGCTCCGGAATACTCATTTTCAAATACTACATGAAACTCGTCTAAGAAAATATGGGTTCGCTTTCCCTGTTTCCAGTTCTCTGTTACCCGGTTCAGCATTGCATCAGTAATTACCAGAAGTCCCATGGTCTTTAATTGCTTTCCTAAATCCAGAATATCGTATACCATGATACGGTTATTCACATCAACGTTACTTTCATGTGCAAATGCGTCCAGACTTCCATTTGTAAATAATTCTGATACCAGTGCCAAATCCTGTGCTTCCGTTTCTTCCTGTTCTAAGAATTTTTCACGCAACACCCGTAATGTTGGTACCGCTCCGCCATGTTGATACTCCTCATAGACTTCCCCTACACATCGGTCAATAATGGAACGTTCCTTTGCATTGATTCCTTTTTTATCCAACTGTTCAAACAGAGATAAGATAAACTGTGACTTTTCAATCACTGGATCACCACCATCTCCATAACCGTCTACCATATCCATTGCATTGATATGGTCCCGGCTCCCTGCAGCAATCCGAACCACTTCTCCGCCCATTGCTTCAACCAAAGATGCATACTCTCGCTCTGGATCACAAATCAATATATCGTCCTGCGTTGCCAGTGCCAGAAATACAATCTGCATTTTTGCATTAAAGGATTTTCCACTTCCCGGCACACCTAAAAGGAATGAATTTGGATTTAACAGTTTTTCTTTATTACACATAATTAAGTTATGGGAGATTGCATTTTCTCCACAATAGATACCACCTGCGTCCATAATCTCCTGCACCCGGAATGGCATCAACACTGCTACACTCTCCGAAGTCAGTGTGCGGACTGCTGGAATCTTCCGGTGTCCGATGGGTAGTGCTGTATTCAGTCCGTCCATCTGCTGAAATTTTAGAATCGAAAACTGGCATAACTTTTTCCGTCCAATTGTCAGAAGTGTTTCTGTATCTGCGTCAAGCTGTTTCTTTGATTCTGCCGTATGCACCATAGTCAGTATTCCAAACATCATACGTTGATCTCTCGTGGTCAGATCGTCCATAAACTCTTTACTCTCTTTTCTCTGCTGTTCTAAATCATACGGAATGACAGCAGAAAAGTTATTGTTTGCATTCTGCCGTCTCTGCCAGTTCGTGATATTTGTCTCCACACCAAGCAGACGTTTTTCCACTTCCTGTACTGCTTCATCAGTCGGAACCGGAATCACATCAATGCTCAACATCAGATTTCGATTCATGTCGGTCAGTTCTGCTATCATATCGTCTTTGATGTAAGAAGCATACTCACGAAGAAAAAGTACTCTTCCATAACGATCTCCCATGCGGAAATAATCTTTTTCAAATTCAAAGGTATCCGGACAGATATAATCTTTGAAGCTGTGTCCTTTTCTCATATTCTCCTGAATATCAAAATGGAAACCAGATTCTTCTCCTGTACGGTAAAAATCGTGCAGAATCCGTAACTTATCTTCTCCATTTATCTCTACACATTTGGAACCCAATCTTGCAAAATGACTGTTCAGCTCTGTTGTCACTCGTGCAAAATACGTTCTGGCTTCTTCGATTGTTTTCTTATAGCAGGATACTGTCACATATTTTTCCTGCACCATGCTGTTGGAACTGGTTGCCTTATCTAAAAGCATATTGTTGTACTCTTTCCGATATAAATCCAGTCCGTCCTCCTGCATCGGAATCAGGATTGCTTTTTCAAAATCCACCTTATTCAGGCGGCGATTATTGATCGTTATTTTTGTTGTTCCACCGCAATCGAAAGAATTTAATAAATCCATATATTCCAGGAACATGGTTTCCTTATCTACTTTGCTTGCCACCGCGTAGTTGATATCTGTAAATTTATAAGTACGTGCAAATTTATTTCTCCCGATTTTAAAAATCCCGTCTGACCAGATGGTCTCGATGGGAATTACCTGCTGTACGCTTCTTGGAATTACAAATTTTTCTTTATCCTGCTTGAAAATATTACTCAGCGTTTTTATCATTCTTCTTGCGTCCCTCCTTCTTCAGACTTTCTTTCTCATATTTTTTAATGATTGGTTCTACCGCATCAAAATAAAGATTTTCTGACCGGAACACCAGTTTTTTCGGCATCAGGATTTCTGATTTTATCCATGCCCAGATAAACTGCTCCGCTGTCATTCCATGATATTTTACAAACCCGAACACTACACACGGGGCAGCTCCCAGTACACAAATCCAACTCACTGTTTCCATACTCATGTATGGGTGAAGAAAAAAATAAAGCCCAACGGCAATCCCGCAGGCTAATATTGAAAAGATAAACTGTCTCAGGGACAATCCGAAAAAGATTGCCTCTGTGTAATCCCTGATTTCCTTGTTAATTTTTACTTCCAAAACGATACACCTCCAAATCGCACATTTGTTATATTTTTCCTGTTCTGTTACACTTTGGGTAAATGAAAGGGGGACTGACCTATGCCAATCACTGTTATGATTTCTCTTGCTGTTACCGTTGCTCTATTCTTGATTTCTCTGCTGTTTCGGATTGCTGCCAGATTAAATCTGACCTTACCACTGTTATACTTCCTTGCTGTTTCCACGATTCTGAATCCATGGGCAGCAAGCCATGAAAAACTAGCATTTTCAATCCTTTATCTGCTGACTGCCTTTTCTGTTCTTAGCTGGATTTCTGCTCTGCGACGCAAGTGGCAGGAACATCAATACTACAAAGCTATGAAAGATGATATATCCTTCCAGATTTCTCGTGCCAGACAAAGAGGGATTCCTTTAGATTCTGTTCATTTTGATTCTCAGGGGAATATGCGGTATAACAATAGCAACAACATTGTAGAATAAATTTTAAGGATGCTTTCGGGCGTCCTTTTTACAATCCCATCATTTCCCGTACTACCCTGTCTGACATCTTCACTGCTCCGACTAGTACAAGCATATTGAAAATCAATTCTCCAATATAGCTCCACACCATAGTCACTGCAGCTGCGTCCGGATCAACTACTGGCGGTGATGATGCAAATAATGAAAAAATAATGCAGGCAAGCACCACGATTGCTCCCTCCAGACACACTGCTGCGTATGATTTCAAAAAACTTCTTCCGATATTCTGGCTCGGCTCTCCTGCAAATGAAGATAATGGAATCGGTGCAATCGCTGTGTAAAGATATAATCGAAAAAATCTTCCATATACACTCATAATCATAATAAAGCTCAATACTGTAATGAACAGTCCACCAATTAGCGTCACCGCCCATAGTGGAATACTTTCAAAAAATCCACAATCTTCTACTGTTTCTATGATTTCGTCCGGTAAAACAGTATCTTCCGTTCTTCCAAATCCTGCGGTCTGCATAATCGTACTGATCACTCCTTGTATAATATTGAATAATGCCATCATCAGCTCCAGTCCATACGTGACTACGCCTTTTGCAATCGCAAAACGGATAAAAATTTTCAATGCATGTTCCGGTCTTTTTACCTCTGTAAAACTTCCACAAGTCTTGACCACTCCGACTACAAAGAAAAGCACTAACAAAGCATAGCCGATTGCCTGCAATGCTCCATGGATCTGCACAATCACCTGCCAGATACCGCCACCCTTAAAGGTTTCCGGTGACTGTGTGAGTATCTGCCAGATTTCCGCAAGTTTACTGTTCCAGGTATCCAAAGCATTTTGCAAGTTCTGTACTACCCAGTTATCTGACACGTTCTAAACACCTCCTGTCTTAGTCGGGACGGTGCGACTCCATGTTGGCCTGCACCGTCCCATTTTTTTATTTTTCTATTCTTCTCTTAACCCGTAATCAAATTCAAGATTTCTTTCGCAAATGTAATGATTACACCACCTGCTAATGTTAAAAATCCATTCGCTCTCTGACTTGGATCGTGAGATTTCAGTGATAAACCAACCTGCACAATTCCAAAACCCAGTAAAATCATTCCGATAGCACGAATCAGTCCAAAGATAAACGTGGACAGATTATTGATAACGGTCAGTGGATCGTCTGCCGCAAATACGGTACTTGCTCCTGCTGTCATAATCAGTACCATTGCAACATACACTGCCATGGCACGTTTCATTTTTGCTGTCATTGGCAGCTTCTTCGTTGATTTTGTTGTTTCTTTCTTCTCCTGCTTCTTTCGCATATCTAACTTCATTTTTTGATAGCCTCCTATATATTTTTCTTGGATTTACTGATATTTCTGAATGATTTCTTCCAGATCTTCATCGGATAATAATTCGTAATCGTCTGATTCCAGTGAATCGTCTGTAAACTCTCCTTCCAAGCTGTCTCCCAGTGAGATATTTGCCACCGCCCGGCCAACCGTACCATGCAGATATGGTTTCCCGTTCCCGTCAGTCGTAAGTTCCACATTGGGATGCTTTAAAATATCGAATTTCTCGTCTAAAATTGGTCTTTCTCCACGAATAAAAAGAATCGCATATCGGTTATCCAACATGCGAACTTCATCGGGTGTCATCAGCTCCCGCCCTGTATTCTGATAATTGGTGGAATAGTTTCCGGAATGTCCTGTTGATTTTCCATAGGTGTTCGTGTCAATCGTTGCCTTTCCCAGAAGTTCGCTGACATATTTATGCGTCCCCTGCTCGTTGCCACCCAAATATAAAAATTCGTCACAATTTCCCATAATGCTTTCCCACTGCTTCTCAAACAATGCTTTTAACTGCGCCAGATTCTGCAAAATAATACTGACTGACACTTCTCTGGAACGCATCACAGACAGAATCTTATCGAAGTCATCAGGCAGTGAAACATTTGCGAATTCGTCCATGAGAAAATGCACATGAACCGGAAGTCTCCCGCCATATTTATGGTCTGCCAGATAGAACAACTGCTGAAATAACTGGGTATACAAAATCGACACCAGAAAGTTATAACTGGTGTCGTTGTCCGGAATTAACGCAAATAAAGCCACTTTTCGCTCTCCCAGTGATGTCAGGTCTAAATCGTCCGTTGCGGTCAGTGCTGCCAGACTGGATAAGTTGAATTTCTCAAGTCTTGCGGCTAATGTGATTTGAATGGATTTTAATGTCTTGGCACTACCAGAGTGATAATCTTTGTAATACTTTACTGCGATATGTTCCGGGTTCTTCATTTCCAACCGCTCAAACAATTCATCAAGCGGTGACTGGTACTGGTCATCGTCCTCTCTGACTTCTCCGGCACGTAACATTTCCATTACCATCGGGAAATTCTGTTCTTCTTCCGGTGCTTCATATCTCAGAAAGAAAATCAGTGCCAACAACAGCATAGAAGCTGCGGTATCCCAGAATGGATCGTTAGACTGACTTCCCTTTGGTGTAGTCGCTTTGAATAGGTTCGTTACCAATCTCTGCACATCGTTATCGTCCTTCAGATATACAAACGGGTTATAGCAATGGCTCTTTTCCATGTTGATCAGGTCAAGCACTCTTACCTCATATCCTTTTTCTTCCAGAAGATACCCAGTATCTCTTAGATTTTCTCCTTTTGGATCTAAAACCACAAAAGAAGTATTCGCCTGCATCAGATTCGGCTTTGCAAAAAATCTAGTCTTTCCGGAACCAGAACCGCCAATTACAACCGTCAATACATTTCGCAAATGTTTCCTCATGTTATAACTGATCTGCACATGCATGGTCAGCAACTTATTTTTTGTAAACCGCTTCTCCTTGTATCTGCGATTTATTTTCTTCACATTTCCCCATTTAGCAGAACCATGTTCTTCACCTCGTCGGTAATGTTTCTTGGCAGAAATATAAATCCCGATTCCCATGCCGTAAGACAGCAAAAAAATAAGGACAGTTTTTACACTGTCCCCACATAACCGAATGGAAAACGGATGGTTCATTGCTTCCGGGACTCCATCCAGAATCCCCATAAGACCAGACGAAAGATAAGGTGCGACAAGTAACGCAAACCAGATAACCGGGATAATTCCAATTACCGCCAGCATCAGACTGCTCTGCTTATCATCGTTCTTCATGGCTTCTGCGTCCTCGCTTTTCCTTCTCCGACGGTACTTCGATTTTCTCAATGACTTTCATTAAAACATCATCGACAAGCTCCGTATCTTTTCCCTCTTTCAGCATCTGATTCCGCTTATCCTTTAGGGAATGGAACACTACGCCACTTTCATATTTGTCCAGTTCTAACGTAATCGTATCACTGCTCATTTCGTTTTTCTCCTTTCCCGGATTTTCTTAGCGTTCTTCTTTTTTATGCTGTCCTCTGGATTTCTGGTCCTTCTTTTCAGGCTCTGAATTTTCTTTCTTTGTTTTCTCATTTTCAGGACTGTCTTGTTCTGGTCTTTCAGTCTCTGACTGTCGGTAAGTTGCATTTCGATTCTGATCCAGTACCTTTGCCATTCTTGCAGAAATTGCATTCGCTGCATCTCTGGCTCTGGAAAGTTCCGCCCGCTCTTCCTGAGTCTCCATTTTTTCAAAGAACTCTGGTGCATGTGAAAAATCATATCGACTGGTATCTATTCCATATTTTTTACACAACATATAAGACGCACACGATACATGAAATGCATCTTCATTTTTATCATAGTGCGGATTCCCATCCGCATATCCGGCAAATACCAATTCCGGCACAAGATTCTGAAAGATTTCCTGTGCACTCATCCCTTTTCTTACATAAATACAACCTTCTTCCGGTTTAAAAAATGCTCCTTTTTCATCCGGCATCTGTTCTGGTTCTGCTGCAACAATATTTACCGGAGGGGTACTGACTAACGCCCGGATTAAATCATGTTCTTCATATTCTGACTTTTGAATTGTAGTATCGGACATTGTAGTCTGAGAAATATCATATAGCTTTTTCGCATTATAATAATTTCCAACTGTACCATCTTCACGCTTATATGTTTTTCCCGGCTCTAAAATCAGAACTGGATTCTGTCGTTCCATACGTTTTAAATAAAATCCATGATCTCTCCAGTATCCATAGTCACCTAATTTCTGTGCATCTGGTCTTTGTGCCAGAATCAGAAGTGCATTATTGGTAGTATATCGATCAAAGGTACTCTGTACATCCAGATACTTCTGCAGCATTTTCCCATCCGTTGCCACTTGTGCGGTTACCTGCTCTGACAACTCATAGCAGCGATTCCTGTTATTTCTGCTTTCTGCAATAAATGCCTGTACCTTTTCATCCTGTGGTACAGCCGATGCATTTAATAAAGAATCAAAACTATTATCCATAAAATTTACCTCTCTTTCCCTTTCCTTGGTTTTCGTTTCTGTTGTGGCTGCTGGTGGAGAATCTGATTCCGGTCTTTATTTCCCTGATTTCTCACCGGATCATTTCTATTCTCACGCCGCTCCGCTTCTTTCTTCCTTGCATTCTGTATTTCCCGAAGTTCCTTTCTGACCGATGGTTTCTCTGGTTTTTCCGGGGTAAATAACTTAGAAGTACCCTCTGCGGTTTTCTCTTGCTTCTTTGAGGTAGGCTCGGACAGACGGGATTTGGTCGTCTTTGCCAAAGAGGGGTTTTGCTCCTTCCCCTCTTTCTTTACCGGCTCTCCAAAAAGCTCATCCATAAGCTGATCCTCCTTGGATTTCTGCGGATAATCTTTCTCCGGTTCTGCCTGTCCCTGTTTTTCCTGCTGAACCTGTACTTTTTCCGGCTTCTTTTCCTGCTTCTCTGATTTTCCGGCTTTTGCTTTTTCTGCACGTGTCCGCTCAATTTCCGTCTTAATCTTCGCTGCTTCTGTTACAGATGCAAACTGAAATCTATCTACGATACGGTTGATCCTTGGTGCATCTTCTTCCTTTACAATCACATCTACCAGTCCGTCACTGCTTCCTCTTGGATTTCGGACTGCACAGTACAACACTCCATATCGTTTTGCTTCCTGAACAAATTGTTTCAGATCACTTTCTTTCACTGAAAATACCGTCAGTGGTCTACCTGATTTGACCAGTGTTTCAAGTCTTACTCTGCCTTTTGTCTTTTTCTTCTCTTTTAAGACTGCATACAGCATCACTGCCAGATGCTTCGCTCCTGTGCCACTGATCTTCAATGCTGCTTCACCGACTTCCAACGACATTCGTACCACCTGATCAGCGGCTTCGCCTGATGTGTTCATGGCTTTGTTCCTCCTTCTTCTCTTTTTCTTCCTGCACCATCTTAAATTTTTCTTCGACTACCTTGGAACGTGCGGCAATTCCATCACAAAGTGCTGCCTCCTTTCTGAGCGTTCCAATTTTCTCTGTCAGAACTTTTATCTGCTCCTTCATTTCCTGTATTTCTTCTTCCGGTCTGTCTGCCCGAATCTTATAACGCAAGTGCTTCCGTTCCTCCGCACACTGCTCCATTTGTTTCTGTAAATGGTCTTTCAATGAAAAAAGCTGCTCCGCAGTATCAATGTGATAATGACAAAGCAGCTTCGTTTCTTTAGAAACGGTATTCAGTTTTAATAAATCCTCCCGGAACAATACATGCACCTGTTTGGAAGATATTGACGGGCGATTCTTCGATAGGATTCCTAAAAGATAACAGTAATGCAGATACAATCCCCGAAGTCCTCCGATTTTTCTTGTCTGCTTGAAGTTGCTGGATACCCGAATCCGGTAATGCCTCTGAACCGGAAATTTCTTCTCGGCAGGTAATTCATTTTCTTCCAGAATCCGAACCCTGATTGCTTCCAGTGAATAATTCTCTCCAAAATTCCGCTTTAACTTCAGACCACGCTCCCGCCCTTCCGGACGAATGGTAATGTCTTTCCCGAACTTAAAAGAATATCCTTTTTCCCGCAAATAAAAAAAGAACTGTTTTTCAGTCCTCGCCTTTCGGATTGCCTCGTCAACATCTGCTTTTACCATGCTGTGATAACTCGGCTTCCCATCCTGTTCTGCCTGCCACTCGGCATAATGTTTTCCTTTTCCCTGTTCTGGCTGCCTCACAACCGATAACTGGTATTCTTTACATAAACGGTCTGACACCATCCGCATATCCCGGTAATCCTGATTTGTCCTGTGGTATCTTTTCCCATCAATGAATGAAACTGAGTTCACCACAAAATGGTTGTGCAGATGATTCGTCTTATCCAAATGAGTCGCAATCAATACCTGATACTGACTGCCCCACAATTCTTCTGCCAGCTTCTTTCCAATCTCATGTGCCATTGCCGGATTACATTCTCCCGGTGCAAAAGACTGGTAGCCATGAAACGCAACAATTCCGTCCTCCTTTCCAAAACGCTTTTTGACCGCAATCATTTCTTCTCTGGCGGTTGTCGGTGCACAATTAAGTCCCGATACATACTGTTCCATCAGTTCTTCCGATTCTCCGACAACTTCCATTTCCATTGATTTAGATTGTCTCAGTCTGGTCTTTTCTGCATTCACCGCATAGGTAATCACATCATTAAGTCCTTGTAATTGCCCGGTTTCACTTTCTGAAATCAGTTCTTGGCTCGTCTGTTCTTTGGTCTTATCTGGATTTTCCGCATAATTGATTACTTTTCCAATCCAACCTTTGATGCTCCAGATTGATGTCACTGCCATGATTCGTTTTTCTCCGGAAGTATTACTGCTTCTGTAATCTTACGGACCGCTTCATTGAACTTCCACACTTCCTGATCGTAACGCTGCACATCTATCACATTTAACACATGTGCTTTCTGTGCAATCTGATTTAAGTTATTTCCAATCTTATGAAGTTCACGCATCATGGAATAATAATCTGGTGGCGGTGCGTCTCTTGGAACAACACCGGAAATCAACTGTCTCAGGTAAGCTTCCCGGTTCAGTCCACTTTTCTTTACTTTCTTATCCAATACCTCTGCTTCTTTTTTGTTCAATCGAAAAAGGATTGCTACATTACGTTTTCTCAACGCTCCATCTCCTTTACTTTCTGTATAGAATCTGGTTCCTGGCGAATCTGGTGTTTTTCTTTATCGTAGCTGTAAACTCTGTCTGAAAGGACTTCCTGCCGTTCCACTTCATTTTTATTTACTTCCCGTACCATTTCACCAAGCATTTTCGGTTCCATCTCTCCATTATCCGGAACGATCAGAACTTCATGCACAGATGACGGTAACACATAAAATCCTTCTGGAAAAAGCTGTTCCAATTTATTTAAAACTTCTGGCTGCGTGATCATAGATGCCCCATATTGCTTTTCTACATTCGTAAGTGCATACAACATATCATGTGAACGAAATCCAAAATCAACACTTTCATCTAATAAATTTGTCGCATGTCCTTCTTCATTAAAAATACGCAGCAACATTTCGTCCATTGACTGAAGAATCGGTGTATTTACAGGCTGTGTATTTGCTCTGGCCTGCTGGAACATTTCCTTTGCATCCACATTCCACATCTTAAGATGTTCATTTTTCACCTTCATAGTCGCTTTTCCATCGTTAGACTCTACCGGGAAATCCACATAACAGATAGCCGACAGATCTTCCATATTTTCATGAGGCATTTCCTGTAACATTCGTTTATTTGCCTGCGTGTTCACAAGCATCACTGCTAGATGTTCCTTCACAGAATCATAATCCATTGGGTTGATACTACTGTGCACAAATGGAGCGTTTCCTGCTTCTTCCATACATCTTGCAATTTCATTCATCACTTTCTCAACGGGTTCTCCCAGACGTATTTCATTGAAGAACGGTTCTACATAGACAACTGGGCACACATTTTCTTCCTGCAGTCTTACCTGTACTCCTACCATCTGGACTCCATTATTTTTATTCATCTGCATTACCTGAAATTCTGCATTCTCATATTTAGCTGGGAGAAAATTCCGAATATCTTTTGCTACACCTTCCGCAAATACCTTTTCTGCTATCATCTCTTTTACAATCATTTCTTCTGTTCTCCCTTCTTCTTGTTCATTTTCTTTAAATATTCCTGATACCGTCTTTCTGCTTTCTTCTTGTCTTTCATTGATACTTCAACCTGCATCTTGTATCTCCTTTCTTTTTGTCTACTGAATCTTGTTAATCTGCAACAGGCACATCAACACTACTCCTATAATGCCACCTACTAATACTCCACAAATAAACTTCAACATTGTTACTTTCTCCTTTTTCATTTTCTGAGGGTTTCAGGGATTCCCCTGACAAGCTGCCGCAGACTGCCAGACAGGAAACCTGTGTGGCAATCCAAAGGCGTTGCTTGCTGGTATTGTGTATTGCTATACTTCACCTGCCGGACAATATATTTGACAGTTTTCACACTGCTCCATGCAGCTCTCTTCCAGCACTTTTTCAGCAACAATTCCAAGCAATTCTCCCTGATTTTTCTCATTTTCTTTCAGAGTTTCAAGAAAAATCTTCAAAACTTCTTCACTGTCCACATCCTCTTCCATCGTCAAAATCAGGTCTTTCTTATGCACAACTGCCAGCTCATATTTCACCATTTTCATCTTCTGCTCACCTTCTATCTCTCGTATTTTTTATGACTTGCCAGACTCTTTTTTGCTGCTTTTGCCCTCTTTGTAACCGCCAGGTTTAACTTGATACAAAGCTGATCATTGTAATCTTTTCCATATTTCGGAGGCTCATCTTTTACCTGATACTGCTTTGGAAGTACAGTACAAATTGCTTTTGTGGCAAGTCTTCCGATACGGTCATTATCCAAATGCAGTACGATCACTTTCACTTCTGGATGCAGCTTTAATGCTCTGGTCAACGCTGCAGGGACCTTACTTTTTTCAATTTCTTTTGCTGGCTGATAGACGCCTGCAAGAGACAATAAATGTTCCTCTCTCCACTCCTTTCCCTCTGATTTCTGCAAGGTTGCATAGGACAACAAATCGATTGCTGACTCAAACAGATGCACCGTTTCACTTGGTTTTTCTGAAAAAACGGAAAAAGAATAATTCTTATCGCTTCCATTTGCCTCACCAATAAAGCTTGTCCCGGTTCCCCGAAGAGCTGCATATTTCGGACTTCCTTTCGCATCCATTCCTACAAATACTGCATTATGATGAAATGCACTTTCATAAATTCTTCCGGAATCCAGACAAAATCGAATGATTTCTTTGTCGATTCCTCGTTCCAAAAGATATGCAATCACTTCTGCATTGTCCTCATTTTTCTTTGGTAACAGCAAATGTTTTTCCATCGGAATGTTCTCGGATACAGAAAGAGACGGCTGAATATTTGCCTGTCCTGCAAGCAATTCAACCGCCTCTAAAAAGCTGTATTCTTTTACTTTGATCAGATAATCCAGTGCTGATCTGCCACCGATTCCCCTGCTCCACCACATCCATTTTCCATTGGATATTTTCAAGCTGTCGTGTGTTCTTGTGGTGTAGGTGTTGCCGGAAAAATGAACCAGTTCATACGGTTCATAATTTTTCAGGTAGGCGAGTAAGTCCATTCGCTTGACTTCCTGCATGACTGATGGTGGTATATATGGCATGATTTTCATCCCCTTTCCTGCCTGGGATTGATATGATATGGTTATATCAGGGCATAAAAATAGCCAGGTGATTCCTTTGGGTGGAACCATCTGGCTATGTAGCATTACGGTATTATTAATATTTATTCAAACTCAATATTACGAATTTCAACAAATTCATCCATATTTTCTGTGAGTTTCCTCCATTCAAGTAAATTATTATTTCTTTCTCCGCTCTTATAATATTCTCTGGCAATTACGCAAATTTCCACTCTACAGTTTATTTTATTACGAGCTTCTTTTTCAAAATCTTCTACTCTAATTGCAGTTTTCTCCATTAATCGAGGCAGATTTATAAATAACACATTTTTTTCACATTCTGTACTAATGTTATTCACAACAAGAGCATATAAGAGTCGTAGAATTGGCATTATGTTACTAATTTCAATATTAATTACTCTATACACAACCATCTTGTATACACTCTTCGAAAAAACTTTAAATTTTTCTGTTTTCTCTATGGCAAACTTCATTCTGCTAATTTCTAAATAGAAAATTTGCAATAACATTATATCCTCTTCCGAATATAGCCATACTTTTTCTTCCATACTTGCATATATATCTTTTTCCTGATTTGATTTTTCATGCTTCTGCTCCAAATTTTCAAGCAATACTTTCTCTATAACTGCTAAAACATTTGACGAAAGATAATATTCTTGTAATGCTTTAAAATATTCTTCTATTACATTTTTTTCTTCCATCGAAATTGATTCTTTTTGTTTTATTTTTAAAAGCAATAATCCTATTGCAATTCTATAACTTTGCTTATTCCGCTCTTTGATTTGATATGCAGTATGTTGATTCTCCTTCCAATATATATTGGTTCTAATCAATTTGGTCATTGCCGAAAAAAATCTTTTATAATCTATGGCATCTAATTGAAAATCTGGAAGTATATCAATTAGTTCTCTATATGATCCTGTATGTCCCGAAAAACACTGTTTATTACTGTCTTGCTCAATTAATTGTAATGTTCCTTTCAAAATAACATCATCATTTAATTTGTAACGTTCCTTATTTATATGGTACAAAATATATTGATGTTCACAAGTCTGTTTTTTCTCTAATTGTCGATATAAATATTCTTCATCATTCTGCTTTAAACAAATTAATTGCGCTAAAATAATCAACCGTTGTAATGCATCTGCTTTTTCTTGTTCTTGTCCATTCTCCATCAATTGTCGTATTTGAATTATAAGAGTGTTATACAAATCATCATTAATTTTGTATTTTTCTTTTGGTCGTTTTAAGTAATTTACTGGATCGTAATATGTTCGTCTTTCATTAGTTTTCATAGGGAATTTCAAAATTTTTTCGATGCGTTCACCCTGTTCTTTTTCTGTATATGCATTGCATACACCTTCCAGTATTTTATTAATTCCTTTAAAATTATCACGCACATTACTACTGCAAAGAATCAACATATAATCTAAAATTTGATCCAATACTCCAAGTGAACATTTGTAACACAATCTTGAAATAATTTGTGGAAGAATCTTTGCTGCATTGTCATAAACTGACGTAGACCAATTAGCATTTTCAGGCTTTACATTTTTGCTCACTAATTCAAGTGCTTTTAAATATTCTTGTATACACTCATCAACTTCTCCTTGCGTCATTTCCGAAAGTTTATTTCTTCCAAACAAAACATCTAATTCCTTATCATTCTGTGCAACCAGCATCTGTATTAAACACCAATGCGGATAATATAAATATAATGTTTCTATCACTCTTTGAAAACCTTTTGTATTCGTTACCATTTGTATTCTAAATGGATGTCCTGTCTGCTCAAGGAATCTTAAATAGTCTAATGCATAATAAATTTTTGTATTGGCTCTGCCCATATGAGATGTATAAGTAACACTTAAATCATAATTCGTCTGTAACGCCGTCTCTGGTTTTGTATCATCCTTTTCATTTAAATAAGCACAATACTTTTCATTTTCTTCCCACCATCTTACATCCTCAGTTTGAATACAATTTTCCGATTCTGCATCCAAATTTGCTCGCCAGTTACCCTGACGAATAAAGTTTAACAATGAAACAATACATTCTTCCATTGAACATAAATATTCATCTTTGTTATTTTTCACTAGTTGTTGACGAATTTTAGGGAGAATTTCTCTAAGAATCTGTTCACCTTTAACGGTTTCACCAGCCATTGCGTACATACAACTTTTTATCATTAACCAATACCAATCTCCTTGTGTCAAATCCCATTTGTTTAACAATTCTATCAGATTTGCATCATCAAAACGGTACATTTTCATCCACCAATTATTTGCATATAAAAATTGTTTTTCTTCATATTTCAATGTGGATTCTAGAATCTTCGCTCTGCATAAATCATATTTTTTCCAATCAGCCAATTCTCGAAATGCTCTTAGCAGTTGTAGATAAATATATTGTATTTTATAGTCTTTTTTTTCTTCATGCTGCTCCAATATGTTCCAAAATTCTTCTGCCGTTTGTACTATAATTGGACGACCAACAATATTCAAAAACTTCACATACTCATACATATATTCCAACTGAATATCAAATGATATGTCCACAAACTTTTCTTTTCCTCGAAAAAAACTCATTTTCTCATCCAATTCTTCCAAGATTAGATTTACCTTATATTTCATTTTCCATGGTAAAAATATCCATCCTGGATAAGATTCATTTAGAATTTTTAATTTTTTTGTTTTTTCTTCAAAACTATTTTCTGCTGATAACGATATTTCACTGAAATCAAACCAGTTATCTCTTTTTTCCTTCTCATCAATCCTCTTAAATATTCGAAAAAACTCATAAGTCTTTCTGGAATTTCTTTTTCCGGATATGCTTCTTGCAAATCCACCACAATAATATTCTTATCAAATAACAATTTTTGTTTTGCATCAGAAATATGTTCAACCGAAATCATATATATTTTTTGAGAACTACTTTTTCCCAAATTATCATGAATCCAACCAATCCAACTAAGGAAATTAGGATCTTCGCAGGAAAATCCTATCATACAAAATACATTTTCCAATAGAGCTTGCTGAACAGTATTTACCATCGCTGCAAATCTTACAGGATATGTTCTATAATCTTCTTCTGTAATAATAAATGGACGTTGTGATGGAAACGATCCATGAAGTTTTAAAATCCTAGGTGCATCATTACTATTTACTAAATCCTCTTGATTCACTACTACATTATATCTTCTCTTAGAAACCTTATCTGCAGCACGCTCTAAAAGAGTATCATAATTTGTTGTAAACACATCTCTCCACGGTAATTCCATTAATTTGGTATACACTTCTGATGGACCATAATCTTCATCTGGAATTGCCTCTTTTAAAATATTTTCCAATTTAGGTCGTCCTACTGTAATTTCAACCTCTTGCGCTAATCTAAGAGAACTGTTGTATTCTTTACCAGGTCCATCATTTCCATATACCGTTTCATAAAACATATCAGATAATTCATTCCAGTTTTTAAACCATTTGTCCGTTGATGAAAGTTTATCTGCATTTTTTGAAAATCCGGCTCCAATCATCACAGCTGCATGATTTGCTGACATCGCTTCCGCTATTTCTCTTATGTAATCCATAAGCGTCTTCCTCCATATATTTCCAAACGAAAAATATATCTACCCTATCAATTCACAATCCTTCAGTACCTTCTCTATCGCCTCCCACGCTGCCAACGAAGGATTCTCCTTATAATACTGATATCCTTTATATTGATGCAAAGTATATCCATTTTCCTGATTTCTCTGCATAATCTTCTTCGCCCTATCAATAGCTGCAATTACATTGGACAAATCCATTTTATTAAGGCATCTCTTAAAATTATTCTCTTCCTTGAATTCATCCATATTTTGAAACTTTTCTCCAAATGCACGATTAATCGGTGTAACGTACTGTTTTCTGTGAGAGAATGAAGCATTGCAATTTGTCATATGAAGAATAATCCACAAGTCGAAAGTGAAATTACTGTACCCGGATTTATATTTAATCTGCTTTCCTATTTTTTCCGCTTTCTTCATATTGTCTAATGCTTCTTGAAACCCTTTGACATGAATTGGTTCATCACTCTCATAATCAAAAAAGTGATAAATTTCTATCTTTCTGGTAACTGTAAGAGATTTCGCATGCTTTAATGGATTCTTCCTCACCGGACAATCAATGGACACCTTACAGGACGCTTCTTCTGTATTATTTATCGCATCTTGCAACCATTTTAGATACCACTGCTCTGTTTCTCCCTCAACGCTGAAATAATATTTATTAGTTGGTTTTCTCTTTGCCATGCTTACTCCTCTTTTTCATCACATAAAATCTCTTCAAAAATCGGTGTAAAATCAATATCTTTTATTGCTCCATACTGGCTGATAAAATATTTGCTCATATAATCTTCATGCTTACGGACACCCTTATCACCCGTTGTTCCAAAATCAGATAATGCGTATAAGACACTGTCATGTGTATCATCGTCTCTCTCAACAAACTTAATTTCATCTCTCCGGAATAAGTTTGAATTCAAGAAAATCGGATTATGTGTATTAAATACGAGCTGCGCATGATGAATATTTACATCATCATTGTGAAAAACATTGATAATACTCATCAATGCCATCGGATGAATCGATGCATCAAATTCATCTACTACCAATGTTCCTCCAGTCTGCATTGCTTTAATCACAAGAGGAAACATATTGATAAAACGAATGGTTCCATAAGATTCGAAAATATCTGCTGCAACCGCCGTGGTTTTCTGATCTTTCATGTTTTTAAATACAGAATATAATTTTGCATCCGGCTCATCATCGCTCACTACATACCCAACTGCATTTGAATTGATTCCGAATAATTTTGCTGCTTCATCGGTTGTTTTTTCAACATAGACTGCTTTTTTCTTCGGATCTGCAAATCTTTTAATCAACTGCATCGAATCCGCACGATAAATTACCATGAATTTATTTGCAAACCAATCAACAATCAGCTTTGTAAATTTTTGTGAAAAAATTAATTTAAACCCATTTGTCAAAAACAATTCTTCCTGATTCAAACTGTTTTTCGCGATTTCATTTATGCTTTCTGCATTCTGTTCTGTTATATCAGATAAATAATCTTTGATTACCTTTAAGTTTTCTACTTTCAGGCCTTCCCTACGTTCAAATACTCTTTCTCCATTGACTTCCAACACTTCTGCAAGAATTTTTCTTTGGTATTCCTCTTCAAGAAAAGTTCCAAGATCAATCTGCAATTCATAGTGTATTTTAAATTTATGCTCTTCTCCATCTTCCTCATAAAATTCTATTTCAAAGCATACCGGCTTAGCCTCCGATTCATTATTATTCGGAATTAGTTCCAATGCAGATGCAGCCGGATTTGGAGAAGACTTTTCTTCGGAATTTCTAATATTTCCTCTCAAAACAATCGACCTTAATACATCCATTGCCCCAATAATATTCGTTTTACCTGCTGCATTTGGTCCATAAATAACGGAAGAACTCAATCCTTTTATTTCTTTTCCTTTTATTTTTGTCTTCATAAGACTATAATCTAATCCTTTTTGCTTCGGAGCAGCCACCATTGAAAAACTTGCCTCTTCTACAAAAGTTTTATAATTTTTTGTTTTAAATTCCAGAAGCATTTTATTACCTCCATTCTGCTTATTTTTTACAAAATCTTATTTTTATTATAATCTTATTGTATGATAGAGTCAATTTATTATTCTTATTTTGCAATTTTTCTTCAAAATCGCATTTATTATAGTAAGATCAGGAAATCCTTATCATCACAAAGATTTTCTGACCTTACTGTGTTTATTTACCTCTCCCAATCCATCTTTTCCGCTAGATTCAACATCTTTTTCTCTCTGAAACTAAACATCTTTTCATTTGTTCCACCGACAATGATATGATCCAATAACTCTATCCCCAATAACTGTCCGCATCGCTGCAACTTTTTGGTTACTAACATATCCTCTTTTGATGGTTTCACATTACCACTGGGATGATTATGAAGTCCAATGATTGCAGAAGCATTTGCCAGAATACTGC
>ERZ773183.1022-NODE-1022-length-26701-cov-5.379006_pt1 | contig 26701 bp, 23 predicted proteins | sample MGYA00580532_ERZ773183 | MGnify/ENA primary metagenome ERZ773183 (study PRJEB29015, sample SAMEA2737791) | human gut metagenome | biome: human gut; feature: human-associated habitat; material: faeces | place: China | collected 2012 ... | reverse complement strand
ATCCATGTGCACCTAATTCAATTTTTTATGTGTCCAGAATTCTGGGTACATATCACACAGGTGCTCCGGCTTTTCTTCCCTGCATTTTACCGGCTGTCTGGCAGGCCCTGAAAAAACTCCTCATAAGAAACGCCGTAAATCTGCTTCAAAGCGATCAGGACGCTGACCCGGATACTGTAGCGGCCCAGTTCCATCTGGGAGATGATTTCCCGGCTGACAGGGAGGCCCATGACCTGGAGCTTTACCGCGACCTGCTCCTGGGACAGTCCGGCCTGCTTGCGCAGGCGATGCAGGTTTTTGCCAATTGAGATATCCTGCTTAATTTTCTCTGACATGAAGACCTCCTTAAAATCAAGCCTGGAACCTATGGATTCCGTTTGATTTTACCTTGGTATTTGCGCCAGATACGGAATGTATTCATTCCAAACGGCTGTCAAAGAAAAAAAGTATCCTATTCCGTGGATATTGTCGACTTCCTTGGAAATTAACCCCACAAAAAAGCAGATTCCTCTCCCATCTTTCAATCATTTGTCCAATTTCCCTCTTTTGCGTACATATAGTTTTTGGAAAGCCTATCGGAGGTCAAGCAGCGGATGCGCTCCATCCACCAGAGAGTCGCTTGCGGCTCGGTCCACACCAGTCATGGACGCTCCCTTACATCTACTTTTTGAAAAAAGGAGTCTGTCCTATGACAAATTTCACCCTGTCACCTACTTTTGACGCGGCAAATGCCTCTCAAAAGGCAGAGCTGCTCCTGCGCCGGCTGGGCGTGCGCAGAAACCTGGTCGGATTTGACTACACCGTATACATGTCTGTGCAGGTGGCGGCCAATCCCAGCTCCCTCCAGTTGATCACCAAGCGTCTCTACCGGGAAACCGCCAAGCAGTTCCATACCACCTCAATCGCGGTGGAGCGCGCTGTCCGCACCGTAATCGGGGACTGCTGGAAACTTGAGGACCACAGCCTTCTGGATACCCTGGCCGGACGGCACCTGACCCGCAGTCCCTCCAACAGCGTATTCATTGACCTGGTGGCCGGATACCTCCGGTATCCGCTGAGCTGACTGTACCACTGGTGTTGATGTCGGCCGCACGTCCGGCACTCCGGGCCTCCCTCCGAGAAGCTGGCTTTTCCCGCTCTGACACCGCAGTGAGGGTGGCGTCTCCGTCCGGGCCGTCCCGGCCCCCGGAGACATCCCCCTCCGCGCTTGCAATAGCCGCGGCGCGATACATAGGAGCGGGAGATGCCGCACTGGGCCGCGATCTCCCGCTGGGTCAGGGGCGGGCGGGCATTCAGGCCGTACCGGAGGGTGATGATCATGGCCTCCCGCTCGTCCAGGCATCGCTTGACGCACCGGCGCACCTTGGCGCAGGAGTCACGGGCATCCAGCTCCTCCAGCATATTGTCGTCCACGCTGATGGTGTCCATCAGCGACAGGGAGTTGCCGTCCCCATCCCCGTCAATGGAATCCGACAGGGAGACCTCCCCCTGCAGCTTCCGCTGGGCGCGGAAGTGCATCAGGATCTCGTTTTCGATACAGCGGGAGGCATAGGTGGCCAGGCGCACGTTCTTGTCCGGCTTGAAGGTACTGATCCCCTTGATCAGTCCGATGGTGCCGATGGAGATCAGATCGTCCTGATCCCCGTTGGGTGTATAGTACTTTTTAAAGGACTATTGCAAGAGACTAATCCGCCTCTCTGAAAATGGGCTGAAGCCTGCTGCCCCAGCCGGAGATAGATCTCTAAATAGATCTGCTTATCGTCGCTTTGCTCCAACACCACAATGTGATCCAGGATCGTCGCCACGACTTCAGATTGGATTCCATTTGTAAAGTCCAGTTCTTCCCACAGGGCCTTTTCCAGGAGTTTTTGGTCAATCTCCGTACTTTTTTGCATTTGCTCCTGCTGACACAGAGACATCCGCTGTTCCTCTAGGGCGGAGATCTGGCGGTTGAAGCGTCCGTTGCGCTCCTTAAACTCCTGGAGGGTAATAGCATCCGCCATGCTCAGCTCCAGCAGCTTATCCTTCTTCTCCTCGATCTGGCTGATCTGCACCTCGATCCGCCCAATCTGAGCGGAGTAATCCACCCCGCACGAGGTTTCCCCAATGCTGTCCAGCACCAACCGGATGATCTGTTTTTTCTCTGTAACCACCTTCTCAAAGAGGTCGGCCAAGACCTGATCCACTTCATGGGTACGGATACCCGGTAGATCGCACCCATCCTTTCCTTTCTGGCGGTAGGTCTTGCAGCGCCAGAACTCCGTCTCTCCTTTCTGGGTCTTAAAGGACTGGCGATGGAAGCTGGTGCCGTGTCTGCCGCAAATGATTTTCCCACTGTATGGATAACGGTTGTGGTAACTGGTGGCTTTTGTCCGAACCTCGCGGCTCCGCTGCTTGAAGATGGCGTTAGCCTGATCCCACAACTCTTCCGAAACAATGGCTGGGATGTTGGGATCTGGGTACATAATCCATTCACTCTCGTCCAAAAAGGCTTTCTTTTTGGTTCGGTAATCCAGCGACTGGGTCTTGTTGCCGCAGTACCATCCCTTGTACTTAGGGTTGGTCAGAATATGCCGGATGGTCAGCTGATTGAACTCATTACCCAGCAGGCTGGTGTGTCCTCGCCGGGTCAACTCCTGAGAGATCTTTCGGATTCCATACTTCCCAGTGGCGTAGAGTTCAAAAATGAGCCGCACCGCCTCAGCCTGCTCCGGGATAATGGTCAGCTTGCAGTCCTTTTTATCATACCCCCACAGACGGTTATTGCCCAGAACATGACCGTTCTTGATGGACTGTCGGAACCCGAATTTCAAACGCTCGGACAGCTTCCGCACCTCATCCTGGGCCACCCCTGCCATCACCACCAAGCGAAACTCGCTATCCGTATCAAGGGTATTGATGTTGTCATTTTGAAAGAGAACGCCCACATTGGCATCCAGCAGTTCCTGAGTGTACTGAATGCTGTCCAACGTACTTCTGGAAAATCGGGAGATCTCTTTGGTAATAATGAAATCAAACAAGCCCCGGTGGGCGTCGTCAATCATCCGCAGAAAACTCTCCCGCTTATAGGTGCTGGTTCCTGAGATACCTTCGTCCACATACCCCTGTACGAATGTCCAGTTGGGATTTTTCTGAATGAATTCCGTGTAGTATTGAACTTGGTTTTCCAAACTTCCCTGCTGCTCCACTTTCTCCGTAGATACACGGGCATAATATGTAACCCGCAGGGAAAGGTCGTAGATAGACCTGCCCATCCGTAACTGTTCCCGCAGCTTTCTAATGGTCATCATGCCGTTGATCCCCCTTCTGCTCTTGTACTTGTAAAGGCTTATCTTCAGCATAATGGGTGAAATGCTTTCTGTCAAAAAACCGAGAATGACTGGCAGAATGATAAAGATCCTCTGAGATAAAGTTCCGCTGCCACAGTCGCTTCAAAAGAACAAGCCCGATCTCACGGTCAATCTCATTCATGCTCAAACCTCCTTCTCGGTAAGTTATGCCTTTTGAACGGATACTATGATGTTCGGATTCAAAGCCACATGAACGCACTGGCAGCGTGTGCTGCCAGTGCGTGGTATCTGACTTTGAATATGCCGGTCATATTCATCGCCATATTTATCGAGCCCCTGGCGAAATGGGAACATGGCAGGTTGTCCGTGGCGAGGACGATTCATAACTCCACAGCGTCGGTCGTACCGTGCGCCGTAGGGTTCCCCCGCTTACGTGGGAGGCCACCGTTCGGAAGTACCATTATGTCTGTGCTGCTCTCCTCCTGAATGAGCCATAAGCACCCAGGCGTATCGCTTACAAATCGCTCACATCGGTGTGACCGATGGTCATGGCGGTAAACGAAAAATTGCATTGGCACAGTGACGTACCTGCTCATGCTGCCGATATTCCATTATCAAGGTTCACCGAGAAGTGAAAACCCCTCTATTAACAAGGACATCTGGAGGCGATTTTTTAAGTCTCTTTGAAAAGTTTTTCTAAAATCTTTTTGAGATTCTTTTTGCCAGCCTGGATGCTGTAATAGACCGCTTGTACGGAGGTGCCGTCCGCAGCGGCGATTTCTTCCAAGGTCATGTCCATAAAGTAATAGGCATAGATCCGGTCTGCCTGTTTTCTGGGGATAGACCGCATAGCTTTGTAAAGTTCTTCGTTCTGGATATGCCGCATCGTTTCTTCTTCCGGCCCAGGTACTTGTTCTAAAATGTGAGCCTCCACTCCCGGTTCACTGTCCAGAGATACCACATCCCCGTTTCGGCTTCTCCGCTTCTCCAGGGCCTGGTCAGCAAGACGGCACTGCTCAAACATGGCGTCAATCTTGTAGGAAACAGGATATTCCGAGTATGTAGAATCCAGATGGGGGTATTCTTTTCTCAAATCAATAAATTTCATGTTGGCAACTCCTTTGAATTGTTTTGAAGTATTCAAAGAAGTTGCTACGGGTACGCTGCTATGGAGGGATGCCAGTGCGCTGTAAACCAATCAAACTGCAAATAAAAAAAGGCATATCGAATCTCATCGTTTTTACGACAAAATTCGATATGCCTAACACAAACGGATTCCCCGGGGCCGGGTCTGTCAAATAACAAAAGAAAAGAGGATTTTCTTTTCCGTTTCAGCGGACGGTCTAGAAAATCCTCTTTTCTATGCCACGGGTTATACAGTTGTTTTGATTCAAAAAGAATTGCGCACCGAGATCACTCTTTCTATAAAAATTTTAATATATCATATAGTTGAAGTCGAAAGAATGATAACACAGTCGGAAGGTCGAAATTTGCTGACAAATGGAAAGAAAACAGTGCTTTTACTGAAATTAGGTTTAATTCATATTGCGTTTCCTACGTTCCCACGCTAAAATGATGGTAGGCAGAACAACAGGAGGAGGTTTGAGCGACATGAAATATCTTCTGTACCGATCCCCTGGAAGCATAGAGAAGGATGTGACAAAACACGAACTGGTGGCTGTGGAATTTGGTACAGACATCTATGAAGTCACGGAGGCTCTGGTCGAAGCAGCGGCTCAAGATCTGGCTGGCATGCCGGAATACGAGGGGTGCCAGACTGCTGCCTATGCTCCAGAACTGTTAAAGCCGTTCCGCAAGGTGAAACGCTACGACTACGAGATGACGGGTATTGTCTATCCCGCACACGGGGATGAAAATATCTTGATTGACTATGGAATTGTAGAAAAAGCAGAATAAAACACAAAAAGGGAAACCCGGATTTGGTCCAGGTTTCCCTTTGCTCATTGTGTCATAAGCTCTATTTACAGCCGCTCACGCAGTTCTGTCCAGCTAGAGGCAGTCTCCAGCTCCACCCCAGCGTTCAAGGCTTTGAAATGCTCCTTGCCGCAGTGAATTTTCAGCTGCTCACTGGTTTTCAGGTGCATAAAGCTGGTGTCGCCCTTGGTTTCCAGGACGAAGTACAGCTTTTCCTCGCCGTTCTTGTTGAGATATACCGCCCAGTCGGGATTGTAGGTGCCGATGGGGGTTTCAATTTTGAAGCGGCTGGGAATCTTGAAGAACATCTTCACGTCCGGGTCGTTGTCCAGGGCCACGGCCACCGGCTTCTCCACGGTGGAGCTGTCGTAAACCACATAGTCATAGACGCTGTGTTCCACCTTCACGGCGTTCCGATCCAGGTTGGCAAGCAGCTCAGCGGTGTCGAAGATCTCCTGCACATAATATTCCTGGCCGTCCAGCTTCACATAGCGGATGCCGTCAATAGCCAGGGCGTGGCGGTGGTTACGGATTAGCTCTACGGCCTGCTCCAGAAATGCCTCCGGGTTGTTGAGGAAGTCCCCGCACCGCCCGCTCTCTACCAGAATCCGCTTGACGGTGGCCGGGGTCAGCAGCGTTTCATCGCTGATGGCGGTGATGATGTCTGGCAGGGCCTGATAGTCGTTGGCAATATCCATCGTCCGCATTTCCCGTTCCATGTGGCTGATACCGGACTGCTGAATATAAATGTCGGCAGTCTGGGATACCAAACGGGTTTTAGGGATATGGGGCATTTCCTGAAAGGCTTTGACACAGTTCTTCACCAGCTGCTCCGTGTCAATGCTCACCCGGTAGGCGGTTTTCTGCTTGATCTTGTTCCACAACTCCAGGAACTCCGGGGAGAGCATGACCTGTTTGTTGAGCCGAACCACCACATCACGGGAAGCATCCCGCACAGGAGGCTTCCGGTCGGCATTGGCGATGATCTGCTCAAACCGTTCTCTGGCGGCTTCATATTTTTTCGGCAGGTCAAGAGTGCCATTTTTCAGGGCGTTCTTCATGGTGTCCTTGACCTTGCCGGTGCTGGTGATATACCCCTTCTGTTCAAAATGCTCCAGCAGCTCCGTGGCTTCCTCGTGGGTGACGGTGTGTTCATCTACCACGGTTTCCGTATAAGTGGTTCCGGCCAAGGATTCCACCGCCACCGGCTGGGCCTTTTCGATGATGTCCTGCACCACTTCTTTGATGGGTTCCAGGGCCTTGGGCAGTTCAATTTCGTTTGGTTTAACCGCAGCAGCCACCTGACCGGCCTCGTTGACCACACCAGCGGTTTTCAGGGCCTCCACCACCGCCTGGGCCTGCTCGGTCGTTACCTGCTTCTCCACGTCTCGACGCGCCTCATAGACCATGCCGGAAAACAGACTGAGCTGAAGCACACCGAACTTGACGCCGGTTTCGTCCTCAATCTCTTTCTGGAGGGTGGAAGCAAACTCGGAAAAGCTCTCGTTGGCCATGACGTGAAGGACATTGATATTCTTGTCCTCGATGCGCTCGCCGTCCTGGTTGACGCACAGGCGCAGGCCACGGCCCACCTTCTGACGGCAGGTAAAGGTGGACTTCTGCTCGATCAGGGTGCAGACCTGGAATACGTTGGGGTTGTCCCAGCCCTCTCGCAGCGCCGAGTGGGAGAAAATGAACCGCAGCGGACACTCAAAGCTGAGAAGCCACTCTTTGTCCCGCATGATGGTGTTGTAGGTGTCATCGTCGGCCTGGGTGTCGCCCTTGGTGTCCTTCAGACGGCCCTTTTTGTCCTGGGAGAAGTAGCCGTTATGTACCTTACTCACATCCGTGGTGAACCGCTCCTGAAGGACGGCATACTTGGGTTTTGCCATCAGCTCCTGGTAGCACTCCTCAAACATGGTGGCATAGATGCCGGGGGTTCCGTCCTCGTGGCGGTACTTGTCCACCTTGTCGATGAAGAACAGGGACAGCACCTTAATACCCTTGTCCAGATACCGTAGCTCCTTATCCAAGTGGGTTTCGATGGTGCGCCGGATCTGCGCTTTCTTGAAGATATTCTCGTCCACATCGCCAATGGCCTTGCCCAGCTTGACCTCTTGGGTATTCCCGAACTCGATATGCTCAAAGTCGGGGGTACAGTCGATTCCGGCGACGGTGTAGCCTTCATACAGTTCCCGTTGACCGGAGAGCAGGAACAGATCGTCTCCCGGCTTGACGGTCATGACCTTTCGGGTCACGGCTCCGGTCTTTCCCTTTACATCCAACTCCACCCTAGCCTTAAATCCTTTATTGTTGCTGACAGAAAGCAGCCGCACATAGGCTTGATTGAAGCCACCAGCAATCTGATTGGAGGATACAGCGATCTGCTTGACCAGCCCCATCTGGTAGGCATCCACCGGAGTCAGGCGGTAAAGCAGATTGATTTTTTCTCGGTGGGTAGCGGAGTAGCGCAGCACACACAGGGGGTTCAGGGTAGCAATGGCTTCCTTGGCCTTAGGGGTGTTGTCTACGCTCTGAGGTTCGTCAATGATGACGATGGGGTGGGTATTCTGGATGAACCCCATGGCCGTTTCGCCGTTAAGCCGATCCTGGGCCTGGTTAATGATGTTCTCCGCCTTCTTAAAAGCGTCGATGTTGATAATCATCACTTCAATGTTGGAGCTGGTGGCGAACTGGCGCACATCGGACAGCTTGGCGGAGTTGTAGACGAAGTAGCGACACGGCACATTGTCATATTGCAGGCCGAAATGCTCCTGAGTGACCTGAAAGGACTTGTAGACACCCTCCCGGATGGCCACCGACGGCACCACGATGACGAACTTAGTGAAGCCGTATTTGCGGTGCAGTTCAAAAATGGTCTTGGTGTAGACATAGGTCTTGCCGGTGCCGGTTTCCATTTCAATGCAAAATTGCATATTCATGGAAGTATCGGTCAGGGGCAGGTTGTTCCTCTTCTGGACAGCGTGCATATTGGCGGCCAATGTTTCCTGATCTATATAAAGGGCGTTGCCCTGGCCCAGTTCATTTAGGAAAGTGGTCTGGCGGTCGTCCATGACGGAGAAAGTACTCTGGGTTTTCTCCTGACCAATAAACAAATCAACCACAGCGTTGACCGCCTGGGTTTGGAAGTCCTGGGACTTGAATTTTAGCTTCATGACAATCACGCCTTATTGTACAGGATATAAATGGCCAGCAGCGGCCCTTGACACAGGCTTTCTTCCGGCCATTCCACCTGTAGGCGCTGGTACTCTGCCAGCAGCAGAGGAAGGGTATCTTCCTGCTTTTGAATACCGAACACCAGGCAGGCCATGCTTTGTGCATAAGGATTCCGAATTTCTGGATACAGGGCCTTTAACTCGTCCACATAGACCTGCTCCGCATGGGCCAGAATATAGACGGCAGCCTCAATAAACATATCCTGCATACTGGTACGAAACCGGCGCAGCATGGGCGGGATGACAGTTTGCTGCATGGTCAGCGCCCGTTTGCAGAGCAAGCTGCGGTTTGCCACATCGTAGTTTCTCCGCATAAAGCGGACAAACTCCTCGCCGGTCTCAAGAGTGGAAATTTCCTCCTGCTCTTGCTTGATTTTATCCAACCGCTCGGTATTCATGGATTCTTTTGCCAAATCAAATATCTTTTTCTCCAAACGCTCGTCAAACCCGGAAGTCATAGAAAAATAGGCAATATTGGCAGAGGATAACTCATTGAGCCGGTTCTTTTTAAAAAAGCCTTTAGGCAACTGATTGCAGTCCATTTCTTTTCCCTCACACTAATTTTAATTCAATTCCATGATCCCGCAGGATATAATAGGCATTGGCCATGGCGGTATCGTCGGCAAAGCTGTCACGGGAGATAATGATTTTCGCCGGGGCATATTCGGTCATCCGCTCCACGTCCTCCGGCTGCACATTCTCAGCCAGACAGACCAGCAGCAGGCAGTCATCGCCCACGCCATAAACGGTCTTATTGTTGATGGAGAACGGCGTCACGGAGTAGGTCAGCGGCACACCCAGTTTGAGCATGATTTCATAAATCATATCCAGGTCGGTGCGCTCCGGCTTGACCCGGTGGATCATGGTGTTCATCCGCTGGTACAGCAAGTCAAGCTGCTCATTCTCAATGGGGGTAGCGTCCCAGGTTTCCAGATTGGAGGTATCCAGTTTGAAAACACGGAAGCCCACGTCCAGAGGCTGTCCGTCGTCCTCCATGGTGACTTGGGTGTGTTCCTCCAGGATTTTCTTTCCGGCGCGGCGGATGCGCTCTTTTCCGATTTCGCAGATATTCTTGTACCCGGCCTTGTATGCCTCACTCTTTTCGTCGCACAGTTCGGGAAGCTGCACCAGAATAAAGCGCCGGTTTCCGCCGTCTTCGGCGTTGAGTTGCATCACCGCATGGGCGGTGGTAGCAGAACCGGAGAAGAAATCGAGAATAATGTCACCATCGATTTTGGCGGTTATATACTCAACTAATTTTTTAATATCATCTACACTTTTAGGGTTTTCAAAAACTCTTTTACCATCAAATATTTTGACAAATTCATTGGTAGCAGTTTGTGCATAGCTAAAATGCACTGAACGCAGCACTTCTTTATCCGCTTCAAAGAGATTCATTCTGACACGAGGAACGGTGGTCTCATCTTTTCCGAATACTACATGACCTTTTGCAATTTCTTCTTGTAATCTTTCAGGTGTTGGATACCTCCATCCACTTACTGGCTTTTTGCATATCTTACCAGTAATGGGGTGTATCACATCATACATGGGTCCGCCGCCACCAGGCCAGTTTATGTTACCATCATCTCTATATGGACCTTTTTCATCAACTCGTGTAAAGCGGGCCAATGACTTGCGAGGATCATCTGCAGGCCATGAGGCGTACAAAGCCTTTAGGCCCTCATTTACTTTTACCCAATCATCGTTATACAAAGCACGCAGACGCTGAAATTCTTCCTTTACCTCGTCGATACCCTCTTTTGTTGCCCGAAGGACAATTCCCATTTCGTAGATGGTTGCAGCACTCTTAAAATAAACCAGCATATATTCGTGGCCAACAGAAAAGTATTTTGCGTCATTTTTACGGTTCTTGTCATAAACAAGTGTCGCAACATAGTTTTCCTCACCGAAAACCTCATCGCAGACTTTCTTGAGATTATATAATTCTGCATCATCAATAGAAATAAAAATCACACCATCATCCCGCAGGAGATTTGCCGCCAGCCGCAGGCGGGGGTACATCATATTGAGCCAGTTGGTATGATAGCGCCCCATGGTTTCCGGGTTTGATTTAGTAGTCTGTTGAGTGACTTCCTTGTACCGGGCCATGGGATCGGCAAAGTCATCGGTATAGACAAAATCGTTGCCGGTGTTGTAGGGCGGGTCAATGTAGATCATCTTCACCTTGCGGTAGTAGGCCGTTTGCAGCAGCTTCAAGACCTCCAGGTTGTCGCCCTCAATGTAGAGGTTTTGGGTGCTGTCCCAATCCACGCTTTCCTCCGGGCAGGGGCGCAGAGTGCCTGTGGAACGCTTCTGGGCCAGCCGTAGGCAGTTCGCCTTGCCCTTCCACTCAAATTTGTACTTCTCAAAATCGTTGTCGATGTACTCGCCGCACAGAGAAAGCAGCTTGTCAATGTCCAGCTTGCCCTCGCTGACACATTCCGGGAATACGGAGCGCAGCTTGTCCAGGTTAGTTTGCTCTATATTCATGGAAAGCCCGTCCATTGTGTTAGGCATTCTCCTGCCCTCCCTGATTTCTATCATTAATTCCCAATATCATCCTTAGTTCATTGGCAATTTCCGCAGGTGTCATACTTGAAGAGTTTAGTGCTTTTCGCCCTGCTAAAGTGTGGCTAAATTCCTCAACTTCCTGTTTTGTAATATTATGCCATATGGGTAAAATAGTTTTTCCGCCTGTCATTTCGCGCTGGAATAGTCCATCAAGCTCATACTGCGTCCAGCCTTTTTTAATGTAATCTCTGGATATAATGACGATCCCATATTTTGATTTTTTAAGGCCATTGTCAATCTTGGCCCTTAAGCTATCTCCCCATGCTATTGAAAGTGTATCATACCACACTTTAATCCCAGCTTCTCGCAGTTCTTTACATAGCGCATCTGCAAAGCTTTCTTTATCTTCAGATGCATGAGAAATAAAAACATCATATTCTTCCTCTGTATGCGCTTGTTGATACAGATTAGTTGTTTCTACACTTTTCGGACTGGCTGGTTGGGCAGCTTGTGTGTTCAATTCAGCAATACGGCGTTCGTAAGCATTATATATTCTCTGCTGCTCACGAGCAGCTCTTTTTGCTTCCTCCGCTTCCTCCCGTTGCAGCTTTATAACAACATCAGTCCGTCTTTTTCGCTTATCTGCTATTCTCTTATTAATATCAGCCTTGTTGTTGTTGATTTTTACAAGTTCGCTTTGATAGCCTTGAATTTGGCGTAACTTTGACTGGGCTGTGGACGGAGAAGTGTTTTTGGTAATGCTTCGTTGTACATCATTGATTCTCTTTGATTTATCAGCCTCTTTTTTTAATTCATCAGCAAGTTTTTTCTCCAAAGCAGCCAGTTCTTTATCTAATTGATTTAATGTCCTCTGTGTTTGCTCAACACTCATTTCACAAAACCTCCACTGTTACTAGAAATTCCCGTTTTACCTTTGCCGTCAGTTTCTCCTTTTCGGCAAAGGACTTTATTTTTTCTTCCAGCCCCATATCCAGCCGCATGGCGTCAAAGAACTGGCTCTCCTGCCGCTTCATGTACTCCTGCTGGAGCTGGTTGATTTTCTTCTGCGTGGCCAGACGCTTCAGTCGGTCGCCGATGACGGCCTCCAGCTCCGCTTGCGCCTGCTGCACCTGGCTGTCCAGGGCGTTCAGCTCACGGCTCAATGCCGCCTTATCAGCGGACACCTGCTGCTTCATCCGTTCCATTTCCTCGGCCTGGGCGGGAGACAAACGCTCCAACTGCGCCTCCAGCAGCGCCTCCTTTGGTACCAAATTATCCAGCGGTTGGGGACGGCTGCTCCCTTTTAACCAGTGGGGAGATCTCCGCTCATCCTCGGTGTAATTCTCCACCGGCAGCTCCAGAATGCTGCGGCAAGCTGCATCGTCCAGGGCCTTGCCGCTCTCCGTCAGACCGCACAGCACGGCGTATTCTGTGCGGCTGGAGCCTGACACAAGGGTGACGGTATAGAGGGCTATCTGGCACGGCTCCGGCACCGTCGGGATGGTCAGTATTCCCTCGTTGGCACACTCCAGCTCGTGGAGAATCCCACGGCCTATGATGCTGGACAGGGTAATCTGTCCGGCCTTGGGTTTGAAGTCCTTTGCCATGCCGTACACCTTCTGGCTGCGATAGGGCCGGTTCCGGCTCCCCGTCCAGTAGTAGAACAGCACCGGCAGCTCCCGGTACTCCGTGGCCGTGATAGTACGGTTGGATTCGTCTATCACAAAATGGCAACCCTCGTTCTTTTCATTGTAACGGGTAAAGAACCATTTGGCAATCTCCCAGAGGTCGTTGTTCAGCTCTTGGCCACGGCGATTCACATACTTTGGGTTGATCTTCACCTTGTCGGCCAGCTCCCTGGTGAAGGTAGTAAACAGAATGTCCTCCGCTGCGGAAACGGTCTGCCGGTTATCTTCCTCGTGGGTGTCCAAGGTCTGGCGATATGCCTGCTCAATCTGCGCCCTGGGCCGCAGCCGCTGGGCAATGACCGGAAAGGCCGCTTTTACATCATCGGTAAATCCACCCAGCACATCATCGGTGATTCCAAAGACACCGTCCGTCACCAGCATCCGCTTGTTGACCAGCTCCAGTTTGCGGACGTCGGCAAAGTTGTTCTTGTCGATAAAGGCCACGGACAGCACATCGTTCTCCTGGCCCAGACGGTGGCAGCGGTCGATCCGCTGCTCCAGCTTCAACGTGTTATACAGCAGGTCGTAGTGGATAATAAAGGCGGCTTCCTCCAGATTGAATCCCTTGGCTCCGTTGTCGGTGGAGATCAGCACCTCTCCCTCCTCCTTGAACTGGCGGATCACGGAGTAATCGGCGCTGCCGTTGTAGGCCAGGGTGCGGTACTGGCCGGAAAGAAGATCCAGGAGCATCTTCTGGGTTTCCACGCTCTCGGTGAAGATAACGGCTTTCTGTTTGGCTCCCGTTTTCTTCATCAGGGAAAATCCCTGCTTGAGAACGGCCAGCAGCTCACCGGCCTTGGCATCCTGGGGAATGCTTTCGGCTACGGTTTGAATCTCTTGCCATTGGGTCAGCTCCTCCGCTGCGTTTTCCAGCCCCTGGAGCCGCTTGACGATACCTTTGATGGTCTGTAAAATTGCCGCCGTAGAGGAACCAAGCAGGCCCAGCAGCCGTAGAGCAAGGTCATATTGGTTCATTTCGGGAAAGGCTCTCTTTTCCGGCTGGTTGATGTAATCATATAGCAACTCATAGAGCTGCCGCTCTGCCTCGCCGGGGGTGTACTCCACAGTCAGCAGCACACGCTCCGTCACCTTGGCGTAGTGCTTGGCCTGGGAACGGAGGGTACGGAAACAATAGCGGCTGACCTGTTCGCTAAGTTCCGGGTAGTTCTCTGGTCGGCGCAGATACCGGGCCAGAAACTCTTTTTCTCCCGGCAGCAGCGTTTCATCAATGAACCAGATCAGGCCGTACAAGTCCATAATGTTCTTTTCGATGGGGGTGCCGGTCAGCAGCAGCTTGAAGGAGTCACCAGCGATCCGCTTGAGTGCCTTGGCCTGCTTGTTGTCCTCCTGGTAGACCGGGGACAGGGCGTTGGCTTCTTCAAATACCGTCAAGTCCCAGTTGACCACCTTTGCGGCCTCCTCATTGTCGGCGGCAAAGTCATAGGTCGTAATGACAATGGCATCCTGGATAAAGGCGTTGGGATGGTCGGGGGCGCTGTGGGCCTGCCATTCTTTGCGGCTGGTCAGAACCACATAAGGAACGGTATAGAATCGCTCCAGCATTTCCGTCCACTGGTGTAGCAGGTCGGCATTGGGAATGACTAGCAGAATCCGGCTGTACCCCTCCAGCCACTTTTGATTGATGACCAGCATAGCCTCGTGGCTCTTGCCCATACCGGCTTCGTCACATAGGACAGCACCCTTCTGATAGGGGGAGCGCAGGGCAAAGCTGGCTGCTGCGATCTGAAACGGATAGATTTCAATATCCGATGAAGCAAAGACCGGGAGGAACTGTTCTTCCTCGGGTAGCTGCTCCAACAACCGAGCCTTGTAATAAGCATGAAATGGTGTTTGCAGCATGGTGGTTGCCCTCCTTTGCTCTCACACTCCTTTTTGTTTATTATGTCAGATTTTAGGGGAAAAGGCAATGTATGAAACAGATAAACGGGAGCTGCTTATTGGGCAGCTCCCGTTTATCTGGGCGGTGATATTCATGCATACGGCGGTGGCGAGTGGCCGCTGGTGCGGTGGCCAGTGGCCACAGTGCGGCCTGAGTGGCCACCATGAATCTGCACATTGATGTAGTATGGAAATCTCCCATAATAGTAGTATCCGCAACAACGGAAATACACTATTTTAGGGAGGGTAATGAATGTTACTGGACTACAAAGACATCATTATCAAGCACTATGCCCTTGGCATGAGTGGCCGGGAAATTGCCGAAGAGCTTTTGGTTAGCAAATCCGGCGTCAACAAATTTCTTGCAGCATTCAAAGAATGCAAAACTCTCAGCTATCCTCTCCCAGAGGGGATCACCAACTACGGCATTGCCGCAGCAGTCTACGGGCAGAAGGCTGCAACCGTGGGGCGGGATCTCAGCTACGAGATGCCGGACTATGAGGCAGTAGCCAAGGACATGTCATCTCGGAAGAACATGACCCTTGTGGTTCTCTGGAACCGGTACGCCAAGAAGTGCCGGGATTGTGGGCTGAAGTTTTACTCGTATCGGCAGTTCTGTGAGAACTATGCCAAATGGTGCGAGGAAAACAAGGAAACGCTGCATTTTAATGCTGTCATTGGTCAGAAGATGGAAGTGGACTTCGCCGGAAAGACTTTTCAGATGGTGGATCATCTCACAGGCGAGGTTCTGGAGATCGTTGTCTTTGTAGCCGTTCTTCCTTACTCTCAGTACATTTACGCAGAAGGAATGGTCTCAACCAAGGAGCCGCAGTGGATTGCCGTCAACAACAATGCTCTGACGTATTTTGGCGGCGTGCCGGCGCTGGTCGTCTGCGACAATTGCAAGCAGGCTGTCATTGCCAACCGGGACTGGATAGCTCCGGAACTAAACAAGGATTATGCTGAATGGGCTGAGTACAACCACACGGTCATTCTGCCGGCCAAAGTAAAGAAGCCCAATTACAAGAGTTCTGTAGAGAATGCTGTTGGCATCATGGAAAAGGGCTTCTTCCATGACATGGAGGAAATGGACTACTTCAGTCTGGAGCAGTTCAACCGTGACCTTTGGAAGCATCTGGACAAGCTAAACAGTGCCCCGTTCACCAAGAAGCCGCACAGTCGCCGCTACTACTGGGATGAGGAGCGCCGGGAACTTATGCCGCTGCCTCCTGTTCCGTATGAATACATGGAGCGCCGGACGGCCAAGGTTTCCTCAGATTACCATGTTCGCTTCGACAACGCTTATTACAGCGTAGACCGGTCCTATCTGCATAAGGAAGTGGTTATCCGGGCTTCTGCCTCTACCGTGAAGATTTTCTCCAAAGAGGGAGCGTTTATCTGTGAATGGCCCAGAGCCACTGCAAAGAGCCAGTGGTCTACAGATCCGAATCATCTCCCGGCGAATTACAGGGAAATTTCCGAATGGAACGGTACATACTTCACCCGAAAAGCTATGACGATTGGCCCCAACACTGGAGAGGTTATTAAGCGCATTCTTGCCAGCCGTAAGCTGGAAGTCCAGACTTACCGAATGTGCCAGGGAGTCCTGAGCTTTACCAGGAAATACAGCAAGCAGGCGCTGGAAGAAACCTGCCGCCAGGCTTTGGAGTTGGGAAAGGTAAATTACACCTTCATTAAAAATACGATCCCGGTTGTTGCGGAAGATTTGGGGACCCCTGGCTACAACACCGCTGCTAACGAAGAACGCAACAAAGGCGCTTTCGTTATGGACGCGGAGTCCATGGACATTAACAGACTTCTCTCCCGCAGCCAAAGCCTGGCCCAGAGCAAGGGGAAAGGCGGTGACAAATAATGCTCACCGGAAAAGCCCTCTTTAACACGCTTCTGGCTGAACTGAACGAAATGGGTCTGCCCGGGATGTCTGCCACACTGGACGAAATGTACCGATCTCCGAGCTTTCTTGAGCTTGATCCATTGATGGCAATTGCCAACCTTGTGGAGCCAGAATACCAGAAGAAGATGAACAAACGGATCCTGAGCCGTCTGTGCAGCGCACATCTGCGAGGGTGTCCGCAGGAGCTTTCCAACTGCGTTGATTCAGCCGAGCGTGAGTACCTGCCCCGGGGAATTACCGAAACGCTGTCCACGCTGGACTTCATTGACTCTGGCCTGAACGTGTGTATCCTGGGCCCGTCTGACAGTGGTAAGTCCTATCTGGCAAAGGCTATTGGCATTGTTGCCTGCAACAACTACAAGGTAGAGTACCACCACTGTGAGACCCTTCTGGAGGAGCTGGTGGCACTCAAGGCCGTAGACTACTCCAAGTACCAGAAGCGGCTGAAGAAAACCTGTGGTGCAGCCCTACTCATCTTGGATGACTTCCTGCTGCACACCATTACCGACGAGCGTGAAGTGAAAATCCTCTTTGAGATTTTGGAGAAGCGGTGTGAAATTAACCTCAGCACCATTATCTGCTCACAACGGGAGCCAGCAAGCTGGAGCTCCATGATTCTTAATGATGAGGTCTCCGCGAACGCAATCCTGAAGCGTGCCACAAAGCACTACACCGTGGTGATTAAGCCTCGAATGGCGGACTAATTTGCCCGGCCACTACCGGCGCTTAGTGGCCGCTGGCCACCGCACCAGCGGCCACTGGACGCCGCAGAATGCAATATTCAGTAAAGAACTATACGAAAATAGGGGCTTTTGAGTTTCAAATTTCAGTATAGGAAATGCTATACTCAAAAAGACGCATTTGGGAATCCTGTTTGACTTTTCTTTTAAGTTCAGCAGTAGGGCTATTCAAACATATAAGGCCGTAAACGTGTTGTCCGGACTTCGCAATATCTGCTTCTACCCATTCAATATATGTTTTAGTTTGTGTGTACGCATCATCGTAACCGGAGTCTTTTTTTAGCTCAATCACATAAAGGTCGTTGTTATTATCTGTTGCCAAAATATCAAGTCTACCAGTACGAAGAATAAATTGTCTGCCGTACACGCCCCTTTTTTGATAGACCTTTAGTGGAAGGCCAAAAACCGGAATGCCCTGTTCCATTCTCTGAATGAGTTCATCTTCAAGAAGTTTTTCACTGGTAAATTGATGCTTTTTTATTCCTATGTTAATCGTGGAAGTGTCTGCTGCACTATCTTGTGAATCTGTATCCACATCACATTTTTTGGTTGCCAGGGGACGTCCAATTCTAGCAACGAGTTGTTTTGACACCTTATATCCACTTTTTTGAACAAATTCTTTTGCCTTATCTTGCTGACCTAATGCCAAATAAGTACGAACGAGATTGTTTGCCGCAAAGCGTGTATCTCTTTTCTCCGATAAACATTTGCGAAATACATCTTCAGCATCATGGTATTTCTTCTGCTTAAACAAACAATATCCCAGGTTATTCAAGGCGTTTTCTGCCTCTGGAAAAACTTCTAATGTTTTTCTGTAATATGCTTCTTCTAACTGATAGTTGCGCTTTTTTCCATAGCACCAAGCCATCCAAAAGTAAATATTGTCCGTATAGAATATGCCTACACGATCTTTTACATCCTCATATTGTTCCAAATACGATAGAGCGTTGTTCCACATCTGCATATTATAATAGGTGTATCCCAATAGTTCTTTCGCCAAATATATATCTCTGTTGGTTTGCAACACTCGCAACAGCGCATCTGCAATATCTTCATTTTTTGTCCCGTAATAAACGCTTTCCAATGCCTCACACATTTCTGGAATACCCTTACATACGCCGGGTCTATCAAGCAGTTCTCTCAAATAACTCCACATCCCAGGAATGCCTTCTTTTAGCGGTAAGACCAGACAATAAATAAAGTCTGAGCATGACATTTCTTCATCTTCATCCAAATAACGCTTTATCTTCGCAGGAACATACTGTGCGAGCCTTTTGTTAATTGCTCCAGATTTTCCGGTAAGTAAATCAATTACTGCAAAATATATTTGCTTGATGGGGTCACCGTCCGATAATCTTATAACAGAATTTCGGTATTCAATAAAGCAGGGATCTTTCATAACATCGCATTTCATTAGCTCTGAATATCTGAGATACCCCATTGTCAAGCTATCTAAAAGCAAGTCGCAGTATTTACTCTGCAATTCGTCATGAAATACAGGGGAGGCAGATATTATAACATTTCGGCATTCTTGAAAATTAGGTTCCTTGGAAAAATCAAGTTGGTCATATGCTTGACAAAGCTTGTTTTGATAATGAATAAGTTCCTTTGATTCTGCCATGCTGAGTTCCTCCTGACGGTCTATTAGCCAGCTCTTATATATTTTCTAAGTTAAAATCTGTTTGTGTGATTTTTTATTATATCATAAAAGCAATAGAGCGGTTAGACGTGAATTCAAGACTGTATTGAGTATGATGACAGGCCTAACGGAAATCGCTCTCCGTTGGGCCTGCCTAGTGGTCACGCATTTAATCTTTTAATGAAACATATCCAAAATGATATTGAGAATCTGAGATCGTCTGTTTTAAGCTGCGCCCTGTGCTTGTTATTTTGAGCATTTCAGCAGTGATTTGGGTTTCATGACAAATATGTGAGAGTTTTAGCCAAATTCTTGCAAGTTCACCATGAAATTCAGCAGGGTAATTGGTGTTATCTGGGCAAGACACAGGAGTTTTTGCGGAAAAAATTTCTTCAACATTTGCTGAAAATGCGATGTCGTTATCATAGTGTTCATTGTTGATAGCAAAGAGAATCTTGACGCTTTTCCCGGATTTAATCCTATCGTTATACCACTTCACTCTAGTGTCACTCATTCCGAAGAAAAGTGATTGCGTGGAGAACCAAGTATATCCACGCTTAGCTTCATCTGAAATATATAACGCCATCGTTTCTTCACCATCTAAAGTAACTCCACTAGACGTAGAAAGCCCTAATTTCATAAAAATATAATCTGAACCATCCATCTGGATACTGTCTCGATCAGCAATCATAGCTTTCACTTCCTCCACATGAAGATATTTTTTCTTTAATCTCAGGTATAGCTCCTCGTCTTTAGCGAGCATATACATTTCTAAAACATCATTGAGTGCGGCGGTTTTTGTCATTCCTTTTTCCGACACAAAGTCATTAAACATCTCTTGAACGGTGTCGGCCACTGTGATAGTCATGTAATTTTGCCTGCCCATTAAATCCCCTCCATTGTGTACCATATAGCCGGTAGAGCTTCTTCTAAAGTGTACCATACTCCCGGTAGAGTGTCAAGCAGCATAAAGTAGTTAATAGATCATTATTGAAAGTGACTGATACGTATGGTATTCTTATATCGAGGTAGGTGATTATAATGCCTGATACCGAAAACAAAAGAGTTCGGCGTACCACAGAAGAACGAATTGCCGAGATTGATAACAAAATTGAGGAACTCGGCAATCAGATCCAGGCGATTGAGGCTAAGAAGCAAGAATCTATTGCAGTATTTGATGACCGAATTGCAAAAGTCCAGGCCCGGATTGAAGGCTTGAACAAGCAAAAGGCAGATATTCTCTCCCCCAAGCCGCCTCGGAAGCCGCGAAAAACCAAAAAACAGAAGATCCAGGATTTGATGAAGCAGGCGCAAAAGGCTGGTTTGAAACCGGAAGAAATTGCTGAGCGTCTTGGCCTCAAGATTCAGGAAGAATAACGATAGTTGGAGAGCCTGTTGCTATTTGAAATCGGCAACAGGCTCCTTTATTTCAAATAGAATTGTTTAGAAGTTAAGATAGAATTATGATTAAGAAAAACTGTGGCCAACCGAAATGTTGTCCACAGTTTTAATTTAGCTCATACCTTTATAAGATGAACTTCTTTGCCAAGCGTATGTGCACAGCGCATGGTAAATAGAGTCCCGCCGTGATCACGCCCATCATAGACAGCAATTACCCGCTGTGACTGGTGTACCATATAGCGATTTCGTTGCATGAAACAGGATGGAACATACTTTTCGCATTCTACCTTGACGCCATTGCAGGCCTGCAGCAGCTCGTGGAACTGCTGATTTTGGGTTTTCAACCTCCCGGCATGAGGAATAGCCGCTTCCAAAAACAACTCCGGATGCTGTGCTTTTTCTTCAGCCACGATAGAGGCAAACATTAGGTCAATTCCTTCAGCAAAGCCGGATATAAACCGAGTATAGCCATCCTCAATCGCTGATAAAATTTCACACCTAAGTTCTTTCTCCACATAAGTAATGCGATCTGCGGAAATTTCTCTGTGTCCAGTCACACAACAAGTTTTTTCATTCACCAGAAAGCCTCCCTTTCATATGAATAACCGATTTTGGTTAATATGATTATATACCATGTTCGGTTAATATTCAAATAAAAGGGGGCTTGTGCATCGTGATTTCTTATGAAAAATTGTGGGTGACTATGAAGAAACGAGGAATCACGCAATATGCGCTGATAAAGAAATATGGCATAAGCCCTGCACAGATTACAAGGCTAAAAAGGAATGAAAGTGTAAGCACTCATACCATTGAAGTATTTTGCAAAATCCTTGATTGTGGAGTCGAGGATGTGATGGAATATATTCAAGATGAAACGTAAAATTAGCAAAACGAGGGTGATATGTAGATAGCTGCATCGTTCTCTACTTTAACTGTAATTAGTTTTCCGGCAGTCCCAAAAACGTGATGTCCGAAACGAAAAATGCGGGGTGCTATGGTTCAATGCCATAGCACCCCGCTTCATTAGCCAATCAGAAGTTTTCTCGCCTGTTCTCCATTCCTGCACCTGCGGTGAAGGATATACCAAGCCGCTTCTTTCCACTCCCAATCTGAGTAGGCGGTAATATCAACGTCGTTCAGCTGAGGAAAATGCCGATCAGATTTGGGAAGGAATCTCAAATCAGATATGTTGGCGCAGTTTTTCTGCTTTGCCAGTAGCGCCACAAGTTCCATTACGCACCTCCATAAAAGACTGGTCTGCCGATGGTAGTAAATTCCTCCTGTCCAGTGATGACCACATTGTTGGCGCTGAAGGCACAGTGGACGATCAGAATATTGCCGCTCTCGTCCCAGCCGCAGACGATTCCAACATGGGTATCCTCCGGGTAAAAAACCAGATCACCGATCTGCGCCTCCGCCCAAGAGATACTGGTACAGTAGCCGTGCTGCGCCATAGCGCCACCGCCATGACCGATGATGTACTCACCGCCTGTGGCGTTGTAAAACACCCAGTCCACGAACCCGGAACAGTCCAGGCCATAGGGCCGGTAGGTGCCCGTGGTGCTGTTCCCTGCCGCCGTGACCTCTGTGAGCCGCCCCCAGCGGCTGTCCCAGCCCAAGACAAGGCTTTTACCGCCCCAGAAGTAGTTGACCTTCCCCACCAGGGAACAGGCCGCACGGATGACCGCCTCACGCTCTGGGGACAGATCCTCTGGCAAATTCAAAAGGACATCCTTGGCATCGGCGGTTATGTTCATCAGACTTCCAATCAAGTCCGCCAACATTTCACGTTCCTCCAGCAACTCCTGAAGCATCTCAAGTTGCTGAGTCGTAAAGTTATATTCCGCAGCCGCTTCTTCTGCCGTTTTGCCTGTAATGGTGATGTGGAGGATTCGCTCTGTGTATCCGTCATCGGCTCCTTCACTGCTTTCCGGGTGGTCAATTTCGTCTACCTCATGGATAATGGTATTCATATCCCAAAAGACCGCCTCCAGCCGGTCGATCCGGTTTTCATCCAGCGTAACTACGTCTGTGGCGTCTGTGTCATTGCTGCCGGCAACCTTTACCGCAAAGACAGCGAGTACATCAACCCAGTCCGCTCCGGTTCCCTCAATCACAACATCGTCATAGCTCTCCGCTGTCTGCAATTCCTCCAGGGTTTCATTGTAGGCATAGTTGACCTGGGCCACGGCAACCGATACGGGTACACCGTCCTGACTGCCACCCCCCGCAAAGAAAATGCCGAAGGGGGACGCTGCAATAGCGGCCACAAGGATCAGGCAGAGGAGCACGATCAGCAGGATCACACCTCCGCCAGCAGCCAGAACACCCTTAACCGCAGCCAGGGCCACCCGCCCGACTGCCTGGGCAAACCGCATGGTGAGTTTTCCAGCTTTGACCGCAGCCTGTTTTGTCCGCTGACCGGCCTTCTTGACCATTTCTTTCTGTGCCCTCCGGCGGGCCAGGGCCTTAGCCTGCTGCGCCGGGGACAGCTGCCGCTGGACGGTCTTGCTGCGCTGAAAGGGTGTCTTTCTTTTTTGCAGCGCCGTCCCCAGTTTTGGCCGGTTTCCATCCACTTTAAGAGAGCGGGTCACTTTACTGCTGGGTTTCTGGCCCAAAGTTTTTGGGTTCCTGTCTTTTCCGGCTGGTATCCTAAAATCCGGTGTTTCTCTCTGGCTCACGGGGGACTGGACACCGTTCCGCCGAGGCTTGTCAAAAGAACCGGCGTTTTTATTGCCCGCATTAGGAAGGGGGCGTTCGCCGCCACCAGGGGGTTCGTGTCTGTTTGGTTCTGTTAAGTGGGATTGATCTCTCGTACTAAATTTAATCTGCTCCGCTTTCTTTGCCTTTGACCGCTGAGCATCCTTGATGGCTTTTTTGCGTCCGAGTTCCTTTTGCCTTCCTCCTATATTTTGTGTGTCGCCATTTAGTCGAGCACTATTAGTTGTGGAAAAATCGGTGGAAGTTGTGGACAAGTCATGCCGATAGTATTTTGTGGGCGATTCGGCCCTTCCATAGCTGTCGAAATGGTTTGAATCCAAAGGGGTGTCAGTGTTTGTCTCCAACACTTCGCCGGGGGTGTTTGGAGGTTGAGAACTGCTTGTCTGAGGCTGTTCTGACACAGTGTTCTTATCCTGTGTCACTTTCTTCCGGCGACGTCGAACAAACTCTTTTTTTACCTTTTGCTTGAGGGCGTCACCTGCGGTTCTTGCCACCCGCTTTCCGCCGCCCTCCACATGATCGGTAGCATAACGCACTGGGTCTTTCTGGCCCGGTGCGTTGCGTTCTTGCTGCTCCTGGTACTTCTCCTTGATGATGGACTTGGCTTCTTTGGGAACAAAGCCGGAAGTTTTCACTTTCGGCTTATCCATGGAGCCTTTTTTCTTAATATCAGCCATGGCTTATCCCTCGCCCGGACGAGTGCTCATCAAGCGGTACAGTTCCGTATCCTTGGGAAAGTCGTTGACAAAGGGGACGATGGCCCCGCCGACTTTGATCAGACCGTGACCGGCGGGAGCATTATTGACATGATCCATCTGTGTATCCGAGGTGCCCAGCAGTTTGGCCAACTCCATCCGATCCGTAGCCGCCTGGTTGAACATGAGGAGGAATTCACTGTTTGCAAACATGAGTTTTGCCGTTTCGGATCGCAGACACTCCTCCACGTTCTGAGTGATCCCGGTCAGCATCGCACCATACTTCCTGAACCGTTTCCAACACTTATAGAGGAATTCACCGCTGTACTGGTTGATACTGCTCTGGCCCCTCCCAGAGCCGCTGGAAAAGAACAGATAAATCTCGTCGATATAGACGTGAGTGTACCGGCCCTGCTGCCGGTTACGGATGACACGGTTGAAAATGGCGTCCAGCATGACCAACAGGCCCACGGGCTTGAGGTTCTCGCCCAAATCCTGAATGTCAAAGCAAAGCAGCCGGTTATTGGAGTTGATATTGGTCTGATGAGAGAACACATTGAGGGTGCCGGTGGTAAACAGCTCCAAGGCCAGGGCAATGTCGTGGGCGGCAGGCTCTTTCTGCATCATCAGATCACGGTGCAAGTCCTTCAAGGTGGGAGGCTCCCCCTTAAAGTCCTTGATGTATTCCCGGTAGATATTGGCCGTACAGCGGTCGATAATGGATTTTTCTTTGGCCCCAATTTCCTGATTGCCCATCAGCTGCTCACATAGAGACATGATGAACTCGCTTTTCAGTACCAGGGGATTCTTGCCGTCACCATATTCCGCCGACAAGTCCAGGGCGTTGATGTAACTGCACTGGTCGCTGGAGGCCGAGATGGTGATGACCTCACCTCCCAGCGCCCGAACAAGAGGGCCGTACTCTCGCTCCGGGTCAACCACAATGATGTCGTGGTCTGTGCCAAGCATCAGGGAGGTCAGCTCCTGCTTTGCTGCCATGGACTTACCGGAGCCAGAGACACCCAGGATAAAGCCGTTGCCGTTGAGTAGGTTGGCCCGGTTGCAGATAATGAGGTTGTGGGACACGGCATTGACACCATAGTAAACGCCGCCCTTATCCTGGATCTCCTGGGCCTTGAAAGGCATGAGGACGGCGGTACTTTCGGTGGTCAGGCTACGCATAGCGTCCACCCGCTGGAGGCCGTAGGGCAGGACAGTGTTAAGTCCGTCCTCCTGCTGGTATTTGAGGGTGGAGATCTGACAACCACGGCCCTGGCCAATAGAAACCAGAGTTTCGGTGTCCTGATCCAGCTGCTCCAGCGTGTCGGCCAGATGGGTGATGGTCACCTGTCCCAGCATCAGGCCCTGGTCACGGGTGGTTACATCGTCCATCAGTTCACGGGTCTGGAGGCGGCTTTGCTCCAGGTGGTACGGGATGGTGGCGTTGAAATTGTTGAGGGAATTCTGCCGCTGGGTAAAGCGGCCTACGTCCGATTCAATGGCCATAATCCGCCGCTGGATCTCCTTCACCACTTCATCGGTGGGAATGGGCAGAAGGTTGATGGAGATCATCATGTTCCGGGGCAGGTCACTCAGCTCCGTAATCATCTCATCCTTAATGAAACTGGCGTAGTCCCGGAGAAACAGGACACGGCCCACCTGATCGCCCATCTCATAGTGGTCTTTATAGAAAGTCATGCAGTCCGGGGCAATGGCGTCCCGGAAGTCATTACCCCTGTGAGCGATGCGGTTGAGATCGAAGTAAAAGTCCGGGTCATTGGGACGGAAGAAGTCATGGAACAGCCGCATACGCTCCACCACGTTGGTATCTCGCACCATAACATCCATGCGAGACAGGTAAGTGCTCAATTCCGTGCCCACACGATTGAAGAAGGCACGGGCCTCCTCAATGTTTTTCCGCTCCACAGAAATGGTGATGTACTTTTCCTGGGTGAGATTGTTGCTGTTTGCCGCATTTTCTGTCAGAATGTCATTATATTCCACCCGGTAGCGATCCCTGCCGTCGCCAGCCATCTGCATCAGCAGGTTGCGGCTGAACTCCTGCTGGTTCATGGTGCGGTTAAACAGGGTGATCTTCACCAGCGCCCGCACCGGCAGGGAGTTGAGGAAAGCGCAGTAGCTGAGGAACAGCGCCTCCTTCTTTTCCGGCCCAGCTACCGCATAATTGACATCAAAAAACCGCCAGGTCTTGGAGTAAAGACCGGCGACTTCAAAGACACCATCCTTATGCACTTTTTTGATGGGGATTGACTGCTGGACGCTGCGGGGGATAAAAAACTTTTCGAGATTGGGGTTCTTCCCCTTAAAAGGCTTAATCATTTCCTTTTTCCCTCCTGTCGCTTGGTTTCAGGGATAAAGCGGTTTTGTGATTTCCAAACACGGTGATTGGACAGCAGAAAGCAGGACTTGAACCACACCCAGGCGAATTTCTCCAGCTTCATGCCGTTATACTGGAAAAAGCCAGCCACCGCAAAAGGAGCGGCCCCCAGAATACAGATCCAGCTCACCGATTCCCGGCCCATGAACCTGCTAAGCAAAGCATACAGCCCCAGAGCGGTTCCAACCGCCAGAACGGAGCAGAAAAACTGCCGCATGGTCAGGCCAAAGAAGATGGTTTCCTGATAGGTCAGGATTTCCTTGTTGATTTTGATTTCCATGCATCACACTCCAAACATTTCTTTGGCGATGCGGTCGGCGGCTTTTACAAGTCCAACCAGCACCAAAAGGTTGAAAATCGTTTCGCCCAGATAGCTCCAGACCTGAGTGATAACGGATGTTTCTGCGTCAATGACGGGTGTTCCGCTGGAAGCATAGGCCGTAAAGATAATGCAGGCCAGCACCACCACGGCCCCCTCCATACAGACACCGATATAGCTTTTGAGAAAGGACTTGCCGATAAAGGAAGTGCTTTCTCCCGCAAAGGAAGATAGAGCAATGGGCGAAAGAGCCGCATACAGTAGGGTAAGCGCCCAGCGCCTTGCCGCATTTCGGCGGCAGGTTTCCAAACGCT